>Ga0247831_1000515_pt1 | contig 83432 bp, 81 predicted proteins | sample LaCruzMarch2015__9_FD_192406 | JGI IMG/M metagenome (GOLD analysis project Ga0247831, IMG submission 192406) | Freshwater microbial communities from meromictic Lake La Cruz, Castile-La Mancha, Spain - LaCruzMarch2015_1m | ecosystem: Environmental > Aquatic > Freshwater > Lake | place: Spain...
GCCCCAATACGTAGCCGGCTGATGAGGCGTTGTCGGCGATGGTGTCGCACAACGCGATCTTCCAGTCCCTGATTCGAGTGTCGATGAGTTCTATCGACGGCGCGAACGCCGCGGTCGCAGCAAGCACGTCGTCCTCGGTGCAGCCCGCACCCGGGAGATCCTCAGCGAGGAGGAATCCGACCTCGACCTCAACCCGCGGGAACAGATACTTCGCCGCGACGACCGGGACGTCTTCGAACACCTCCATATCGGCGAGCAGGTGGCCGTAGTCGGGTTCGTCGACCCCCATCATCTTCTGCATCGCCTCCGAGGACAGGCCCACCTTGTGGCCCACCACCACCGCACCCTCGGCGATCCGCTGCCGGATATTGATCAGTTGGATCTCGTAGGCGTCGACAACGTCGATATCGGGGTACGCGACGATCAGCGGGCTCATCGGGACCCGGGTTCGTTCAGCCTCAGCCAGGTCTGCGGCAAGTTCGGCACGGGCAGCAGTGCTGAGCATTCCGCAGGTCCCATCGTCGTCCGGTTGATACCGGCGTTCGTGATAACTGCCCGGTTGGCCAGTAGCGCCCGGGCGGGGTGATTCTATAACGTGTTCTAGTATGACAGTTCAGGAATACGACGTCATCGTCGTCGGCAGTGGCGCCGCCGGAATGGTGGCCGCGCTCACCGCCGCTCACCAGGGTCTTTCCGCAGTGGTAATCGAGAAGGCGCCACACTTCGGCGGTTCGACGGCACGGTCGGGCGGCGGCGTGTGGATCCCGAACAACGAGATCCTCAAGCGCGACGGTGTGACCGACACCGCCGACGCCGCCCGCACCTATCTGCACACGATCATCGGCGATGTGGTCGAACCCGAACGTATCGACACCTATCTGGACCGTGCTCCGGAGATGCTGTCATTCGTCTTACAGAACACACCTCTGGAGATGTGCTGGGTACCGGGTTACTCCGATTACTACCCGGAGACTCCCGGCGGCCGACCCGGCGGTCGCTCAATCGAACCCAAACCCTTCGATGCCAAGAAGCTCGGCCCGGATATGCCCGGCCTGGAACCCGCCTACGGCAAAGTACCGCTCAACGTTGTTGTGATGCAGCAGGACTACGTGCGCCTCAACCAACTCAAGCGCCATCCGCGTGGTGTCCTGCGCAGCCTGAAGGTGGGCGCCCGCACCGTGTGGGCCGGTATGCGGGGCAAGAACCTGGTGGGAATGGGCCGGGCACTGATCGCCCCGCTGCGAATCGGCCTCCGGGAAGCGGGGGTTCCGGTTCTGCTGAACACCGCACTGACCGACCTGTACTACGAAGACGGCGTCGTGCGCGGCGTCTACGTCCGAGACATGACCGGCCCCGAAGCGGCCGACCCGACCCTCATCCGGGTCCGTCGCGGGGTGATCCTCGGCAGTGGCGGATTCGAACACAACGAGCAGATGCGGGTGAAGTACCAACGCGGCCCCATCACCACTGACTGGACGGTTGGTGCCAAGGCGAACACCGGCGACGGGATTGCCGCGGCGGAAAAACTGGGCGCCGCATTGGAATTGATGGAAGACGCCTGGTGGGGTCCGACCGTGCCACTGGAGGGTGCGCCGTGGTTCGCGCTGTCCGAACGCAACTCGCCGGGATCCATCATCGTCAACATGTCCGGCCAGCGATTCATGAATGAGTCGATGCCCTACGTCGAGGCGTGCCACCGCATGTATGGCGGAGAGTACGGGCAGGGCGACGGACCCGGCGAGAACATTCCCGCCTGGCTGGTTTTCGACCAGCAATATCGGGATCGCTATATCTTCGCGGGATTGCAACCTGGACAACGGATTCCGAAAAAGTGGATGGAATCCGGCGTGATCGTGAAGGCCGACACCCTACAAGAGTTGGCCACCGCCACCGGACTGCCCACCCAGGCGTTCACCGACACCGTTCAACGATTCAACGGCTTCGCGCGCTCCGGGGTGGATGAGGACTTTCACCGCGGCGAGAGCGCGTATGACCGCTACTACGGCGACCCGCGGAACAAGCCAAACCCGAACCTCGGTGAACTCACGCATCCGCCCTACTACGCGGCGAAGATGGTTCCCGGCGACCTCGGCACCAAGGGCGGCATCCGCACCGACGTCCACGGCCGGGCGCTGCGCGATGACGGATCGGTCATCGAAGGACTGTATGCGGCCGGGAACGTGAGCTCGCCGGTGATGGGCCACACCTATCCCGGACCGGGCGGAACCATCGGACCGGCGATGACCTTCGGTTATCTGGCTGCGCTGCACCTGGCAGGGGTTTCCGAGCCGGTCCGGTCCGGGGCACGGAACAGCTGAGATGCCCATCGATCCCGGTGTCGCTCTTGGCGCCGAACTAGACCCGGTTGAGTTCTCCTGGTCCAGCAGCGATGTCCAGCTTTACCACCTGGCTTTGGGTGCGGGCCGGGACCCGATGGACCCCCGCGAACTGCGTTACCTCGCCGACAACACCCCGCAGGTGTTACCGACGTTCAGTAGCGTCGCGTCGACGTTCCACATGACCGAGGCGCCGAAGGTCAGCTTCCCGGGGATCGACATCGAGTTGAGCCGCGTCCTGCATGCCAGCGAAGCGGTGCGCGTTGCCGCCCCGCTGCCCCCGAATGGCTCGGCGCGCTCAGTGACCCGGATCACCGATGTCTGGGACAAGGGCAAGGCCGCGGTCATCCTGAACGAGACGACAGTCACCGACTCGGCCGGCAATCTGCTGTGGACGGTGAAGCGTTCGATTTTCGCGCGCGGCGAGGGGGGCTTCGGCGGTGAACGCGGACCGTCGACGTCCGTGTCGGCACCCGAGCGCGACCCCGACTTCGAGATCGACATCCCGGTGCTGCCGCAGCAGGCACTGCTGTACCGGCTCTGCGGCGACCGCAATCCACTGCACTCCGACCCTGAGTTCGCCGCCGCGGCCGGCTTTCCCCGGCCGATCCTGCACGGGCTGTGTACCTACGGCATGGTGTGCAAGGCGCTCGCCGATACCGTGCTCGAGGCGGATGCGAACAGGGTGGGATCCTATGGAGCGAGGTTCGCGGGCGTGGTGTTCCCCGGCGAGACGCTGAAAGCCTCGGTATGGAAGGACGGCGGCCGCTACGTGGGCGTCGTCACCGCACCCGGCCGCGACAACGCTGCGGTGCTGTCCGATGTGGAACTGGTTCCGGCTTAGCGTTCGTTCTCATCCGCCGAGCGCTACGCTAGCGTCACGCTGGGCGTCGAATGTCGCTCTGGAGGGACGCTCGGCGACCGATCGCCTCATGAACGCGCATCAGAATATCCTCCCGGCGGTCGCCAGCGAGCACCCGGACGACGGTCCAACCCAGTTGGCTGAGCAGCTCCAATCGGTGAACATCCCAGGTGTACTGGCGGCGGTCGGTGCGATGCTGCTCCCCGTCGTACTCGACCGCGACCTTGAGTTCTTCCCATCCCATGTCGAGGTAGGCAATCGCCTTACCGACGCCGTCGCAGACCGGTATCTGAGTCTGCGGCCTTGGAAATCCGCCCTGAATCAGTAGCAATCGCAGCCATGTCTCCTTCGGCGACTGCGCTCCACCATCAACGAGCGAGAGCGCCCGCCTGGCGCGCCTGATACCCCGTCTCCCCGGGTAGCGCTCAGCAAGGATCGCAACCCGGACCAGATCGACTGAGGTCGCCGCCGCCAACGCATCCAAACTCGCCACCGCGGCACCGAGCGGATACCAGCAGCCGAGATCCAATGCGGTTCGTTCCGGGCTGGTGAGCGCCATTCCGTCCAGGGTGGTGATCTCATCCGCGGCCGTGCGATCGCCGTGGACCGCGATACCGACAGGTGCATTCCGATTTCCGTGGATCAGTTCCACCGGACTTTTTGCGTCCACCCAGCTTGCACCGAGTAGCGCGGCCGCGGACCGTCCGGCGACCACCGCCGTCCGCCCCGACCACAACCAGCCGGCCCGCGCCAGCGTCACCGGTGTCCGATCACCCTCCCGGTTGAGGTAGACGTCCGGGAAGACCCGGTTGTATTGCGATCGCAGCGCGCTCTTGGAGAGCGCGCCTGCTGCAACGGCCTCACTCCCGATGAAGGGGTAATTCATGGCCAGAGTGTGCCGCCGGGCACCGACAAGCCGGTATGACCCGCCGACCGTTACGCCAGCGCGACATTGGGCGTCGACCGTCGCGCTGGTGTAACGGTCGGCGAGGGGGATGAGAACCTCAGCCGAGAATAAGACCAGATGTCGGCACACCGGTACCGGCCGTGACGAGCACATGCTCGACATCATCGACCTGGTTGACCGACGTTCCGCGCAACTGCCGCACACCCTCGGCAATGCCGTTCATCCCATGGATGTAGGCCTCACCAAGTTGGCCGCCGTGAGTATTGATCGGCAGCCGGCCGCCGATCTCGATCGCGCCATCGGCGATGAAATCCTTGGCGTCACCCTTGTCGCAGAAGCCCAACTCCTCCAACTGAATCAGGGTGAACGGTGTGAAATGGTCGTAGAGGATCGCGGTCTGGATGTCGGTTGGTTTGAGCCCGGACTGTGCCCACAGTTGCCGGCCCACCAAGCCCATCTCCGGCAGGCCGTCCAACTCGGGCCGGTAGTAGCTCACCATGGAGTACTGGTCCGGGCTCGAGCCCTGAGAGGCGGCCTCGATGATCGCCGGCCGGTGCTTCAAGTCCCGGGCGCGCTCAGCGGACACCACCACGATGGCCACTCCGCCGTCGGTCTCCTGGCAGCAATCCAGCAGCCGCAGCGGCTCGGCAATCCACCGGGAGGCCTGATGATCCTCGATGGTGATGGGCTTGCCGTAGAAGTAGGCATTGGGGTTGTTGGCCGCATGCCGTCGATCTGCCACCGAGATCGCGCCGAAGTCGCGACTGGTGGCTCCCGACAAATGCATGTAGCGCTTGGCGATCATCGCCACCTGTGCTGCCGGCGTAGTCAACCCATGCGGGTAGGAGTAGGAGTTGTCAACACTGGTCGAATCCGAGCCCTGGATGAGCCGCATCTGGACCTGGCCGAAGCGCATCCCGGAGCGTTCATTGAACGCCCGATACGCCACAACACAATCCGCCACACCGGTGGCTACCGCAATCGCGGCCTGCTGGACCGTGGCGCACGCCGCACCGCCGCCGTGGTGAATCTTGGAGAAGAACTTCAGATCCCCGATGCCCGTGGCACGCGCTACAGCTACCTCGGTGTTGGAGTCCATGGTGAACGTCACCATGCCGTCGACATCTGCGGGCGTCAGACCCGCGTCATCGAGTGCGGCCAACACGGCCTCAGCGGCAAGGCGCAGTTCACTGCGGCCCGAGTCCTTGGAGAAGTCAGTGGCACCGATTCCCGCGATCGCGGCCTTGCCGGAAAGCTCGCCGGGCATCAGGCACCACCCATCGTCAGAGTCGCGGTAGCGATAACGTGATCACCAAGGCTGTTGCTGCCCACTACTTTCACGGTGACGAGGCCGTCGTCCACTCCCGTTACCTCACCGGTGAAGGTGACGGTGTCGTAGGCGTACCAGGGCACACCGAGTCGCAGTCCAATTGACTTGACGAACGCTGTCGGTCCGGCCCAGTCGGTGACATATCGCTGCACGAGGCCGGTGTCGGTAAGGATATTGACGAAGATGTCCTTGGATCCCTTGGCCTGAGCCTTATCGCGATCGTGGTGGACGTCCTGATAATCGCGGGTGGCAATGGCGGTGGAGACGATGAATGTCGGGTCACCATAGAGCGAGAGTTCGGGCAGCTTGGTACCGACCTTGACTGCTGGCGCCGTCACAGATCCGGCTCCCATGCGTACAGCGTCCACGCCGGGCCACTCTCCCCGGCGGGGAAGTCGATATACGTTGCGCGAACATCCATTCCGATCTCCACTTTCGCCGGGTCGATACCGCGCAACTCACCCAGCATCCGCACGCCCTCCTCAAGTTCGACCAGGGCGATCACGAAGGGCAGGGTTCTGCCAGGGACCTGCGGGGCGTGATGGACGACGAAGCTGAATACCGTGCCCTTGCCGCTGGCGACGACGTAGTCGGTCGGCACATCCTTCTCGTTCCACAGCGCCGGCGCCGGTGGGTGTTGCAGTGTCCCGTCGGGACGTTTCTGGATTCGCAACTCGTGGGCGTTGATGCCGTCCCAGAAGAACGCGGTGTCGCGTGATGCGGCGGGGCGGATCATCTGCTCGGGATCGAGGTCGGCCGGTACCGCTGAGACAGAGGGTGCAGAGTCCCGGGGCCGGAATTTCATGATCCGCCAGACCATTTCCGCGACGTCTTCGCCGCCGGATTGCCAGGTGATCTTCTGGGTGATGAAGAAGCCCTCACCCAATGCCGTCTGCTTCGGTCCGACGACATCGGTCAATTCCGCGGAAACGCTGACCTCTTCGCCCGCACGCAGGTAGCGGTGATAGGTCTGCTCACAGTTGGTGGCGACGACGCCGATGTAGCCCGCCTCGTCGAAGAGGCCAAGAATTTTACCCAACGGGTCGTCGTCGGCGCGCACTCCGCCGAGTCCGGCCATGGTCCAAACCTGAATCATCGCCGGCGGTGCGACAACGCCGGGATGCCCGGCCGCTTTCGCTGCTGCGTCATCGACGTAGATCGCGTTCCTGTCGCCGATCGCGTCTAGCCAGTGATCGACCATAGGTTGGTTTACTGGATGTCGACCGGCGCGGGCCTTACTCTTGCCCGCGGCCCTGATACGTTCGGCGGCTTGCTGAATCTGCTCCACACTCACCGCGGAACCCGGCTCACCGCGGAACCCTCGGCACCTTCAAGCCGGCAGCCGCGACCTGCTCGCGCATCACTTCGTTGACCCCACCACCGAAGGTGATCACCAGATTGCGTTTGGTGTGGGAATCCAGCCACTGCAGGACTTCGGCGGTCTCCTCTTCGGCGGGATTGCCGTACTTGGCCACGATCTCCTCGGCAAGCCGACCGATCCGCTGAATCCGCTCGGTGGAGAACACCTTGGTGGCGGCGGCGTCGGCGATCTCGACGGTGTCACCCGACGAGGCGACCTGCCAGTTAAGCAACTCGTTGACCCGCCAGATCGAATGGATCTCACCGAGCGAGCGCTTGACGTCATCTTGGTCGATCGGCGTCACCCCGTTTCCGCGCGGCTTGGACGCCCACGCCTGAATCCGGTCATAGATACCGGCGATCTTGCCGGCCGGGCCGAGCATCACGCGCTCATGGTTGAGTTGGGTGGTGATCAGCCGCCAGCCCGCGTTCTCCTCACCGACGAGCATGTCGGCCGGAACACGAACGTCGTTGTAATACGTCGCATTGGTGTGGTGGGCGCCGTCAGAAAGAATGATGGGAGTCCACGAGTAGCCCGGATCCTTCGTGTCGACGATGAGGATTGAAATCCCCTTGTGCTTAGCGGCTTCCGGATCGGTACGACAGGCCAGCCAGACGTAGTCGGCGTCGTGGCCACCGGTGGTCCAGATCTTTTGGCCGTTGACGATGTACTCATCACCGTGGCGGACCGCCGAGGTGCGCAATGACGCCAGGTCGGTGCCGGCCTCCGGTTCGGAATAGCCGATCGCGAAGTGCACCTCACCTGCCAGGATCGCCGGGAGGAACTTCTTCTTCTGCAACTCGGTGCCGTAAGTCTGCAGGGTGGGACCAACGGTCTGCAAGGTCACTGCGGGCAGGGGCACCTCGGCGCGCGCGGCCTCATTGACGAAGATCTGCTGCTCGATCGGGCCGAGCCCAAGACCACCAAACTCCTTGGGCCAGCCCACGCCAAGCTTTCCGTCAGAGCCCATCCGCTTGATGACCGCACGGAAGGCCTTACCGTGGCGGTCTACCTCCATCTCGGCGGCTTCTTCGGCGGAGATGAGGTTCTGGAAGTACTGCCGGAATTCGGCTTGCAGTTGCCGTTGCTCGGGTGTCAGTTCGATGTACATTGCGCTCCAACCAGTTCCAGACGGTGAGCTGGCCCGCCCAACAGGCGAGTCAGATCCTTGATCGATGAGTAGTACCGATGCATGGGATAGGTGACATCCATTCCCATCCCGCCGTGCAAATGATGACAGGTCTGCATCGTCGGCGGTGCCTCCGAGGTCAGCCAGTACCCCAGCACGTCGAGATCACCGTCGGCATCGCGTCCTTCAGCCAACCGCCAGATCACCGACGTCGAGATCAGATCCAGGGTTCGCGAGGCGATGTAGATCTCAGCCAGTTGCGCGGAGACAGCCTGGAACGTGGCCAGCGGCCTGCCGAACTGGTGGCGGTTCGCGACGTAGTCGGCGGTCAACCGCACCGCGCCAGCGACCAATCCGGCCGCGTACGCCCCGACCGTGCCGAGCACCAACTGGTTGACCCGGTGCGCCGTCGAGCCCTCGAGCACCGCATCGGAATCGACGGCCACGTCGGAGAACGTGACGGCGTATTCAGCCGCCCCGGTTGATGACGGCGTCGGGATCAGGCGTACACCATCCGCTTTGGGCGAGACCATCACGGCGCCGTTGTCAGTGGTGACCAACATCCAGCTCGCCTGCTCGGCGTAGGGAACCGCGACCTTCGTACCGTTGAGCCGACCGCCGACCAGCGTTGTCGCGGGGCGGTCGGGGAGCGCCGCACCCGGCTCGTTGAGCGCTGCGGTCAAGATCGCGCCGTTGGCAACACCATCACAGAACCGGCCCTGCTGCGTATCGCTGGCCAAGTCCAGCAGCGGCGCAAGGCCCAGACCGAGGGTGGCCAGCGCCGGTGAAATCGTCGCGTGCCTACCGATCTCGGTCAGTGCGGTCGCGATCTCCGGCAGACCCACGCCGTCGCCACCTAGGCGTTCCGGCACGCCGAGCGCGGTGACACCACCGGAAACCAAAGCTTCCCAGGTGTTTTCGCGATCAAGCACGGTGCGGACCACATCGGCGACAGCCTGTTGCTCCGGTTCGGGAGTGAAGTCCACCCGATGCCTCCTTAGTTAGCGGCCGAGACCGATGGCGAGCCGGTGTAATCGACCTGCCAGTGCTTGATGCCGTTGAGCCAGCCTGAACGCAGCCGTTCCGGCGTGCCGATCGGGGTGAGGTCCGGCATCTGGTCGGCCACCGCATTGAAGATCATGTTGATGGTCATCCGGGCCAGGTTCGCTCCGATACAGAAGTGCACTCCGGTTCCGCCGAATCCGACGTGCGGGTTGGGGTCACGGAGAATGTTGAACGAGTGTGGATCGTCGAACACCTCATCGTCGAAGTTCGCCGAGCGGTAGAACATCACCACCCGTTGGCCCGCCTTGATTTCGATCCCGGACAGTTCGGTGTCAACCAACGCGGTGCGCTGAAAGGCCGTGACCGGCGTGGCCCAGCGGACGATCTCGTCGGCCGCGGTCACGGGTCGCTCCCTCTTGTAGAGCTCCCACTGATCCGGATTTTCGGTGAACGCGATCATCCCGTGGGTGATTGAGTTTCGGGTGGTCTCACTGCCGGCAACGGCGAGCATCAGGACGAAGAAGGCGAACTCGTCGTCAGTCAGTTTCTCGCCGTCAACATCGGCGTTGATCAGCGCGGTGACGATGTCGTCGCCGGGTTCCCTGCCCTTCAACTCGGCCATCTGCATGGCGTAGCCGAGCATCTCCATCGAGGACGTCCTGCCGTCGACGTGGGCGAATTCCGGGTCCTCATTGCCGGTCATTTCGTTGGTCCAGCGGAACAACTGGTCGCGATCCTCCTGCGGCACACCGAGAAGCCCGGCGATGGCCTGCAGAGGCAACTCGCATGCCACCTGCTCGACGAAGTCTCCCCGGCCAGACGAGGCCGCACTCTTGATGATGTTCTCCGCCCGCTGCTGCAGTTCGTCGCGCAAACGACCGATGGCACGCGGCGTGAAGCCCCGCGAGATGATCCGACGCAGCCGGTCGTGGTGGGCGCCGTCCATATTGATCAGGATCACCGACTGCATGTCGATGTCCTCGCGGGCGATGTCGTCGGCGAACTGAGGCAGGGCGGTGTTGGGGCCGCTGGCGTAGATGTCATTTCGGCGCGACACCTCTTTGACGTCCCGGTGCCTGGTGACCGCCCAGTAACCGCCGTCGTTGAAACCGCCCTTTCCGATCTGTTGCTCACACCACCAGACTGGAGCGGTTCGGCGCAGTTCGGCGAGTTCGTCGATGGGCAACCCCTTCACGCAGAGATCCGGGTCCAGAAAATCAAGACCCGGTGGAATGTTGGGGGTTGGCATGGCTCAGCGACTCCTCTATATGACGTGATCTAGTTCCAGTAAAACACGGCTCCACCGCAGACGAAAGGCACAGCGGCATCCTCGCTTGTCAGAGTAATGGAACGTGTTCTAGCCTCGTGCCATGGGGAATCCTGTGATCGTCGACGCCACCCGCAGCCCGATCGGAAAGCGCGGAGGTTGGCTGTCCGGGCTGCACGCCACTGAATTGCTGGGCGCCGTACAAAAGGCGCTCGTCGATAAAGCGGGAATCGACGCCGCTTCCGTTGAACAGGTCATCGGTGGCTGCGTGACGCAGTACGGGGAGCAGTCCAACAACGTCACCCGGGTCGCCTGGCTGACCGCGGGCCTGCCCGAGGCGGTCGGCGCTACCACCGTGGATTGCCAGTGCGGCAGCGCCCAGCAGGCCAATCATTTGATCGCCGGACTGATCGCCGCCGGTGCTATTGACGTCGGAATCGCCTGCGGTATCGAGGCGATGAGCCGGGTCGGCCTGGGCGCCAACGCCGGACCGGACCGCGCAAAGATCCGGGCCGAGTCTTGGGACCTCGACATGCCCGATCAGTTCACCGCAGCTGAGCGGATTGCCAAGCGCCGCGGCATTACCCGCGCCGATCTGGATCACCTGGGCCTGCTGTCCCAGCAGCGGGCCAAGCGGGCCTGGGACGAGAACCGTTTCGACCGCGAGATCTCCGCTCTGGAGGCCCCGGTGATCGACGAGAACAAGCAGCCGACCGCCGAGCGTCACATGGTCAGCCGCGATCAAGGTCTGCGCGACACCACTGCGGAGGGCCTCGCCGCACTCAAGCCCGTAATGGAGGGCGGCCTGCACACCGCGGGTACGTCATCACAGATCTCCGACGGCGCGGCCGCAGTGCTCTGGATGGATGAAGACAAGGCCAAAGCCCTTGGACTCACACCGCGGGCGCGCATCGTCAGCCAGGCTCTCGTCGGCTCCGAGGTCTACTACCACCTTGACGGTCCGGTGCAGTCCACCGCGAAGGTGTTGGAGAAAGCCGGCATGACCATGGCCGATATCGACCTCGTCGAGATCAACGAGGCGTTCGCTTCGGTGGTGCTCAGCTGGGCCCAGGTGCACAAGGCCGATATGGACAAGGTCAACGTCAACGGCGGTGCGATCGCACTGGGTCACCCGGTAGGCAGCACCGGCAGCCGACTGATCACCACCGCGTTGCACGAGCTTGAGCGCACCGGCAAATCCACCGCGCTGATCACCATGTGCGCCGGCGGCGCGTTGTCCACCGGCACCATCATCGAGCGGATCTAGTCGTGCCGTCCAGCCCACCGAAGGGTCTGAACTCGCCGCGCACCAAAACCATCATCAAGTGGATGTCGCGGACCAACACCTGGCTGTACAAAAAGACCGATGGCCGCATCGGCGGCAAGTTCCTCAAGGGTGCCCCGGTAGCGCTGCTGACGACCACCGGCCGAAAGTCCGGCGAACCGCGGGTCAGCCCGCTGCTGTATTTGCGCGAGGGCGACCGGGTGATCTTGGTGGCATCGCAGGGCGGTGCTGCAACCAACCCGATGTGGTATCTGAACCTGAAGGCCAACCCGAAGGTGTCAGTCCAGATCAAGGACGAAACGCTGCATCTGACGGCGCGGGACGCCACCGAAGCGGAGCGAACGGCGTACTGGCCCAAGCTGACCGCGATGTATTCCAGCTTCGATGATTACCAGTCGTGGACCGACCGGGTGATCCCGATCGTCATCTGCGACCCCTAACCCAACCTTCGCCGAGCGGCGCGCTGGAGTGACGTTGGGAGCCGAGTGTCGCTCTGGTGCGACGCTCGACGCAAGCCTCAGGCGCCGTAGACAGGAACCGGCGGCCGGCCCTCGGCAAGCAGGCTTCGCACCACGGGGCCGAGCTCACCGGGTTCCCAGCGGGCGCCCTTGTCCACCTCCGCGCCGTGCCGCCATCCTTCGGCGGCCCGGATGATGCCGGCCTCGACCTCGAACACCCGGCCGGTGACATCGCGGGATTCGACGCTGCCCAGCCACACCACCAGGGGCGAGACGTTCTCCGGCGCCATCGCATCGAAATCCTTGTCCTGCGTTGACATCATGTCGGCGAAGACAGTTTCGGTCATCCGAGTACGCGCTGACGGCGCGATCGCGTTGACGGTGACGCCGTAGCGGCCCATCTCGGCAGCCGCCACCAGGGTCAGTGCGGCGATGCCGGCCTTGGCTGCGCTGTAATTGCCCTGCCCGACGCTGCCCTGCAGTCCGGCGCCGGAACTGGTGTTGATGATCCGGCCGTCAACCGCCTTACCCTCCTTAGCCAGTGCCCGCCAGTAGGCGGCGGCATGCCGGGTGGTGGCGAAGTGCCCCTTGAGGTGCACGGCGATGACGGAGTCGAACTCCTCCTCGCTGGTGTTGGCGATCATCCGGTCCCGGACGATGCCGGCGTTATTGACGAGGACGTCGAGTCCGCCGAAGGTGTCGACGGCGGTCTGAATCAGCCCGGCGGCCTCTTGCCAATCAGCCACGTTCGCGCCACTGGTGACGGCTTCCCCACCGGCGGAAACGATTTCGTCAACAACGCCCTGCGCGGCGCTACCCCCGCCGGCCGGCGAACCATCCAGTCCGACACCGATGTCGTTGACCACCACTCGGGCGCCCTCTGCAGCGAAGGCGAGCGCATGCGCGCGTCCGATCCCGCCACCGGCACCGGTGACGACGACAACCCGACCGTCAAGCAATCCCATGGTGTCTCTCTCCCTTACTTGTTAGCGCTCGATGCGGACAGAAACGGTGGAGGCTCGCCACCGCCGTGCACCGCAAGTGCGGCCCCACTGATGTAGGACGCCGCATCCGACGCCAGAAATGCTGTAGCCCAACCAACTTCGGATGGCTGGGCTAAACGGCCCAGCGGGATGGTCGCGGCGACGGCGGCCTGCGAATCGCCGTCACCGTAAAACAGTTCGGCCTGTTCAGTGGCGACCAGGCCCACCACCACGGCATTGACCCGGACCTTTGGCGCCCACTCGACGGCAAGGGTTGTGGTGAGGCTGTCCACGCCCGCCTTGGCGGCGGCGTACGCGGCGGTACCCGGTGAGGGACGACGTCCGCTGATGCTGGAGATGGAAATGATCGATCCGCCATGGTCCTGCCGTTGCATGACGGCGTTGGCAGCTTGCGAGACGTGCAACATGCCGAGCAGGTTGAGTTCGACGATCTTCTGGTGGAACCTCGGCGATGCGTCGGCAGCCAACGCATAGGGCGATCCACCGGCGTTGTTCACCACTGCGTCGAGGCGGCCGTGCTCGGCGACGATGGTGTCGATGAGCACCGCCACCGCGTCGGGGTCGCGCACATCGCAGCTGTGGAACTCAAAGGGCAGTCCCTCGACCGGGCGCCGCGCGCAGGTGACAACAGTGGCGCCCTGACCCGCGAATACTGCGCTGATACCGGCGCCGACGCCGCGCACACCACCGGTGACCAGTACGACGCGTCCCTGCAGACCAAGGTTCATCTGGGAACCGCCAGGCGCCTGGATCACTGTGCTAGCGTACCAAGCAAGTGCTTGCTTAGGTACTGCTGGTATCCGACCCGTCAGAAAGTGCCCCATGACAATCAGCTCGCGCACCGTCGAACCCGGCATTGTCGCGGTCACGGTCGACTACCCGCCGGTCAACGCAATCCCGTCGCGCGGCTGGTTCGAGTTGGCCGACACCATCACCGCAGCCGGCCGTGAGATGAGCACCCACGTGGTGATCCTGCGCGCCGAGGGCCGGGGCTTCAATGCCGGCGTGGACATCAAGGAGATGCAGGCAACCGAAGGCTTTGGAGCGCTGATCGACGCTAACCGGGGGTGCTTCGCGGCCTTCAAGGCCGTCTACGAGTGCGAGGTTCCGGTGGTGGCCGCGGTCAACGGATTCTGCGTTGGCGGCGGTATCGGGCTGGTGGGCAACGCCGATGTGATCGTGGCCTCCGAGGATGCGACGTTCGGGCTGCCCGAGGTAGAACGCGGAGCACTGGGCGCGGCGACCCATCTGTCGAGGCTGGTACCGCAACACATGATGCGGCGGCTGTTTTTCACCGCCGCTACCGTGGACGCCGCGACCCTGCACCACTTCGGTTCAGTGCATGAAATCGTCCCCCGCAGTGATCTCGACGAGTCCGCGCTCAGGGTGGCCCGCGACATCGCAGCCAAGGACACCCGGGTAATCCGGGCCGCCAAAGAGGCGCTGAACCTCATCGACGTGCAGCGGGTCAACTCCAGTTACCGGATGGAGCAGGGCTTCACCTTTGAGCTCAACCTGTCCGGAGTCTCCGACGAGCACCGAGATGCGTTCGCCGGCACCAAGAAGGCCAAGCAGTGAAGGATAAGCGCACCACACTCGACGAGGCCGTGTCCCGGATCGAGAGCGGGATGACGATCGGCATCGGCGGCTGGGGATCGCGGCGCAAACCGATGGCATTCGTCCGCGCACTCTTGCGGACCAACGTCACCGACCTGACCGTCGTCAGCTACGGCGGACCCGACGTCGGCCTGCTGTGCTCGGCGGGCAAGCTTCGAAAGCTGTACTACGGCTTCGTCTCGCTGGACTCGCCGCCGTTTTACGACCCGTGGTTCGCGCGTGCCCGAACGACCGGAGCGATCATCGCCCGTGAGATGGACGAGGGAATGCTGCGCTGCGGCCTGCAGGCTGCCGCACAGCGGTTGCCGTTTCTGCCGATCCGGGCCGGCCTGGGCAGTTCGGTGCTCGACTTCTGGGACGGCGAACTCAAGACCGTGACATCGCCTTATGCCACAGTTATCCCCGAGTCGCTTCGCTCCAGCCCGCAAGGAGACTCCGGTCACGAGGAACTCATCGCCATGCCCGCACTGCGACTGGATGCCGCGTTCGTCCACCTCAACCTCGGCGATGCGCACGGCAATGCGGCCTACACCGGCATCGACCCCTACTTCGACGATCTTTTCCTTATGGCAGCTGACCGACGCTATCTTTCCGTTGAGAAAGTCGTCCCCACTGAAGAGTTGATCAAATCTGTTGCACCTCAGGCGCTTCTGGTGAACCGCATGATGGTTGACGAGGTTATCGAGGCGCCCGGCGGTGCCCATTTCACGACCGCCGAACCAGATTACGGCCGTGACGAAAAGTTTCAGCAACACTACGCAAAGGCCGCTGCCGAGGAAGCCTCATGGTCGCAGTTCGTCGCCGCCTATCTGTCGGGTAGCGAAGCTGATTATCAGGCTGCCGTTCGTCGATTCGGAAAGGAGGCATCGTGATCCAGGTGAGCCGGCCGGAGGTTTGCGTGATCGCGTGCGCGGAACTGTTCCGCGACGCCGGCGAGATCATGGTCTCGCCGATGACCACGATCGTGTCGATCGGCGCTCGCCTGGCCCGACTCACCTTCTCACCGGACATCCTGTTGACCGACGGCGAGGCCCGGTTGCTCGCCGACACCCCGGCGATCGGCGCCCCAGGCGCTATCGAAGGCTGGATGCCGTTTGGAAGGGTCTTCGAGACCCTGGCCTGGGGTCGTCGCCACGTGGTGATGGGTGCCAACCAGATCGACCGCTACGGCAACCAGAACCTTTCCGCCTTCGGCCCACTGCAGCATCCGAGCAGACAGATGTTCGGAGTCCGCGGCGCTCCCGGCAACACCATCAATCACGCGACAAGTTACTGGGTGGGTAACCACTCCAAGCGGGTGTTCTGCGATGCCGTCGACATCGTGTCCGGAATCGGTTGGGACAAGGTCGATCCTGACAACCCCGCGTTTCGCTTCACCAATGTGTACCGGGTGGTGAGCAACCTCGGAGTTTTTGACTTCGGCGGTCCGGGTCACACCATGCGGGCGGTGTCACTGCACCCCGGCGTCGATCCTGACGAGGTCGCCTCCAACACCTCTTTCGAGGTGCACGATCTTGACACGGCGGTACGCACTCGGCTGGCCACCGCCGATGAACTCGCACTGATTCGTGAGCGAATCGATCCGAAAGCGCTTCGCGATAAAGAAGTAACGTTGCCCCAGGAAAATCGAGGTAAATCATGAGGATCCAGACCGCACTCACCCGCCTCGTCGGCGTCGAGCACCCGGTCGTCCAGACCGGCATGGGCTGGGTGGCGGGCGCAAGCCTGGTGTCGGCCACCGCCAATGCCGGTGGACTGGGCATCCTTGCCGCCGCAACGATGACGATCGACGAATTGGCGACTGCCATCACCAAGGTGAAGTCGGCCACCGACCGCCCTTTCGGCGTCAACATCCGCGCCGACGCCGCCGACGCCGGTGACCGGGTCGAGTTGATGATTCGCGAGGGTGTGAAGGTCGCTTCGTTCGCCCTGGCACCCAAGCAGGAGCTCATCAACCGGCTCAAAGAAGCCGGCTCGGTGGTGATCCCCTCGGTGGGCGCTGCCAAACACGCCCGCAAGGTTGCGGCGTGGGGCGCCGATGCCGTGATCGTTCAGGGCGGCGAAGGCGGTGGGCATACCGGCCCGGTTCCCACCACGCTGTTGCTCCCCTCGGTTCTGGATGCGCTCGACGGCACCGAGATCCCCGTGGTGGCCGCCGGCGGATTCTTCGACGGCCGCGGCCTGGCTGCCGCTTTGTCCTACGGCGCGGCCGGCGTCGCGATGGGGACGCGCTTTCTGCTCACATCCGATTCCACCGTCCCGGAAGCCGTCAAGCAGCGCTATCTGCAGGCCGATCTGACCGGGACCGTGGTCTCGACGCGCGTTGACGGGATCCCGCACCGCGTGCTGCGCACCGGACTCGTCGAGAAGCTCGAAAGCGGCTCCCGAGCAAGGGGTTTCACCGCGGCAGTGCTCAACGCCGGCCGCTTCAAGAAGATGTCGAAGATGACGTGGGCGTCCATGATTCGCGACGGCCTGACCATGCGGAAGGGCAAGGATCTGACCTGGTCCCAGGTGGTGATGGCGGCGAACACCCCGATGCTGCTCAAGGCCGGACTGGTCGACGGCAGCACCGGCGCAGGCGTGCTGGCCTCAGGCCAGGTGACCGGGATCATCGAGGACCTGCCGTCGTGCGCGCAACTCATCGACGGCATCGTCAGCGAGGCCATCAAGCACCTTCAGGCAGCAGCCGACCTGATCGACTGATTCGTGCCCCGGCCCGCGGTCTTGCGGCCGGGGCGCTGCTCGGCCTTCTCGACAGTCCCCGGACTCGCAGTGGCCGACGCTGATGCGGGCGATGGCGGTGTCGCCTGCGTAGAACGCTGACGCACCGATCTAGCGGTGGCCTGCCGAACCGTAGTGGGTGTGGAGTTAGCACTGGCACCATCGTGCACCGCCGTCACCGGCTGCGTGGCCGCACCGGTAGCAGCAGTGGCGTCGCGGATTCCCTGGCCGATCGCGTCGATGAGATCGACGGTGACGGTGATCGGGTTCAACCGGGGAATCAGCCGGAATGGCGCAGGTTGGCCGTAAGGCATCGACCGGTCGTACCCAGTCTCGATAAGGACGCGTAGCGCCGGTTGGATAAGGGCGATTAGCGGGGTGGTCAGAAATTCGGTGCGGGTGAAAGCCCCGAACTCGCGAAGGGGTTGCAGCAGCGGAAGATTTACCGTCGGGATGAGCACGTAGGTGGTGTCACTGCCCGGGAGGCGTTGCTGATGTGCCGGATCGGCGATCGCCGCCGCGAGTTCGGCGGGGCTCAGCCCATTCGGGAGTGCATCGGGGTTGCGGCCGTCGGGCGCCAGGTAACTGCCGTGGGTGTACCAGAAGCCGGCAGTGGCGTTGAGGACGGCGAGCAGATTGACCGGGTAGAGCGGGAAGTCGGCGACGCCGTCGTACTGGAAAGCGACATCGACGGTGGACATTGCGGTGTCGGTCGGGGTTGGTTGGCCAAACGTCGCATCAAGGATCGGTACGGTGCCGAACATCGCCAGCCTTTCGAACAGCCCGCCGTTGGGTCGGTTGGGGTTGCCGATGAGGACGAAGTTGATGTTGGCCTGATCCTGCGCCGGCAGCTTGCTCAGCAGTGACTTCACATTGCCGGCCACCGTCGCACCCTGCGAATAGCCGAAGACCACAACCGGACTGTCGGCACTCGGATTGTTATCCCCCACCAGATCACTGGTCAGTTGGGCAACGCCACTGGCCACTGATTCATCGAGCTTGGCACCGTCCAGTCCGCCCCAGCCCTCCCAGGGAAACGGCCAGAACTGAGCGATGTAGGGCACGGGCACCGGCGTGCACACGCTAGCGCACGAGGCGGTGGTCGGGCTGATGTAGTAGTCGACGGCGTTCTCCATATAGCCGGGCACGTTCGCGGGGTTGGGCACCGCAGTCCCGGGCACGATCAGCGCCGTCGCGGTGAGCGTAATCGCCGCGGTGACACCACCGCTGACCGCCGTGACGACAGCGCAGAGCGCAGCCGCAAGGACAGCCACCATGGCTCTGGCTACGGATCGGATGAGAATTCCCATGGGACGAATCCTGGCACGCGCTTGCCGGTATGTGAACTGACGTCGCTAGAGACGCTCGATGATGGTCACGTTCGCTGTGCCGCCGCCCTCGCACATGGTCTGCAGGCCGTAGCGGCCGCCGGTGCGTTCGAGTTCGCCCAGCATGGTGGCGAAGAGTTTGGCTCCGGTTGCGCCGAGTGGATGACCGAGTGCTATCGCGCCGCCATTGGGGTTGACCTTCGCGGGGTCGGCCTTGGTCTCCTTGATCCAGGCCAGCACCACCGGCGCGAAGGCCTCGTTGATCTCCACGACGTCAATGTCGTCGATCGATAAACCGGTTTTGCCCAGGGCATATCGGGTCGCGGGGATGGGTCCGGTCAGCATGAGAACCGGGTCGGCGCCGCGGCAGCTGATGTGGTGGATTCGGGCCCGCGGGGTCAGTTTGTGGTCCTTCACTGCCGTCTCCGAGGCGAGCAGTACCGCACTTGCGCCGTCGGAAATCTGGCTGGCCACCGCGGCCGTCATCCGTCCGCCCTCGGTGAGCACCGGCAGGCCGGCCATCTTCTCCAGCGTGGTCTCGCGCGGGGTTTCGTCGGTCGCAAACCCGTCGACGGCGACGATTTCTTTATCGAAGTGGCCACCGGAAATCGCGGCGAAGGCCCGTTGGTGGCTGGCCAACGCGAAACGCTCCATGTCCTCGCGCGAAATATCCCAGCGCTCCGCGATCATCTCCGCGCCGAGGAATTGGGAGATCTCCTGGTCGCCGTAGCGTTCCAGCCACCGCTTCGACTCATTGGTCGGCGAGGTGAATCCGAACTGGCTCCCGACCACCATCGCCGAGGAGATCGGGATCTGGCTCATGTTCTGCATGCCGCCGGCCAGAATCAGATCAGCGGTGCCGGCCATGATGGCTTGCGCGCCAAAGGAAATCGCCTGCTGGCTGGATCCGCACTGGCGGTCGACGGTCACACCTGGCACCTCCTCGGGGTATCCGGCCGCCAGCCAGGTGAGCCGGCCGATGTTTCCCGCCTGCCCGCCGATGGCGTCGACGCAGCCCACGATGGCATCATCGACGGCAGCCGGGTCGACATCATTGCGCTCGAAGATTCCGCGAAATGCGTGCACGCCCAGATCAATGGGGTGGACTCCGGCCAGCGAGCCATTGCGTTTGCCGACCGGGGTGCGCACGGCGTCGATGACGTACGCCTCAGACATGGCCATGGGACTTCTCCTTAAGTGGTGCGACTGCGTCAGCCGGCGGCGGCAATACCGCCGAGGACGATGGCGAGGTACTGCTTGCCGACCTGTTCGGCGGTCAGCGGACCGCCGGGTTGATACCAGCGAACCGACACCCAGGTGGTGTCGCGAATGAATCGGTACACCAGATCCACGTCCATGCCGGACTGGAAGTAGCCCTGCGCGATGCCTTCATTGAGGACGTCGACCCACATCGCGCGGTGGCGCTGATTGAGTTCCTCAACGTAGGAGAAACGTGGCTGCGACGAGAGTCGCTTAGCCTCGTCCTGATAGATGACCACCTCGGCGTGCCGGTGTTCGATGGCGTCGAACGAAGCCATGAACAGGCCCTTGAGTCGCGCCAGTGGATTCGGTTCGGTATCGACGATGTGCTGGTAGCGGTCGAACAACCAGGTCAAGAAGCTGCGCAGCACCTCGTCGACCATCTCCTCCTTAGAGGAGAAGTGGTGGTAGAGACTGCCGGACAGGATGCCCGCGGAGTCGGCGATATCCCGCACGGTGGTGGCCCGCAGCCCTCGTTCCGCAAACATCGCGGCGGCGAGCTCGAGTAATTCGTCTCGACGCGTTGCGGGCTGCGGGGTGGGGCGTGTCGCGGGCGGCGGGGTGGGGCGTGTCATGGATGCTGGCTCGACACTGAGATCACTTCGCCGGTCAGGTAGCTGGAATAGTCACTGGCGAGGAATGCGATCGTGGCGGCGATCTCCCACGGTTCGGCCGCTCGACCGAAAGCTTCCCCTTCAGAGAGCCGGTCGAGTAGCTCCGTCGAACTCGTCTTCTCCAGGAACCGGTGCCGCGCGATGCTGGGCGAGACCGCGTTGATGCGCACCCCATACTCGGCGGCTTCGATTGCACTGCAACGGGTCAGCGCCATCACTCCGGCCTTGGCCGCGGCGTAATGGGACTGTGAATGTTGCGCCCGCCAGCCCAGAACACTCGCGTTGTTGACAATCACTCCCCCGTGATCGGCGTCCCGGAAGTAGCCCAGCGCCGCACGCGTCGCTCGCATCACCGAGGTGAGCGTGACGTTCAGGACACGATCCCACTCCTCGTCAGCCATATCGACAACCGGCGTCTGCCCACCCAAGCCGGCATTGTTGACCAGAACGTCGAGCCGGCCAAATCGGGCGGTGGTCGACGAGATGAGCGCATCCACCTGGGCGGTGGAGGTGACGTCACACACCACGCTTTCCACTCGGCCGAGGCTCAGCGCAGCCAATTCCTCTCGAGTCTCGGCGAGGCGGCGTTCGTGGTGATCCGAGATCATCACGTCGGCGCCCTCGGCGAGTGCGCGTCGTGCGGTAGCCGAACCGATGCCGGTGCCCGCCGCAGCGGTCACCACCACCACCTTCCCGGCGAGCAGACCGTGGCCTTCGATCTCCGCGGGCGCGGCCGCCAGTGACGTCACTAGCCTCGTGCCTCCCGGGGAAGGCCGAGCACCCGTTCGGCGATGACGTTGCGTTGAATTTCGTTGGATCCGCCGTAGATGGTGTCGGCTCGGGAGAACAGGAATAACCGCTGCCATTCGTCGAACTCGTTGTCCTGCAGCACCAGACCAGTTCGGCCTTTGATGTCGAATGCCAGTTCGCCGAGATCCCGGTGCCAGGTGGCCCACAGCAGCTTGGAGACGTTGTCGCCGCCGGGTTGTTCGTCGTCCATTGTCGCCAGCGCGAACGAACGCATGGTCTGCAGCCCGGCCCAGGCCCGGGTGATTCGCTCGCGGATCAGTGGATCGTCGATCGCGCCGGTGTCCTTGGCCAGGTCAACCATGCCGGAAAGTTCACGGCTGTAACGAATCTGCTGACCCAGGGTCGAGACGCCGCGTTCGTACATCAGGGTGCCCATCGCCACCCGCCAACCATCCCCCGGAGCGCCCACCACGAGATCCGCGTCGGTGCGGGCATCGGTGAAGAACACCTCGTTGAATTCCGAGTCACCAGTGAGTTGCACGATAGGCCGGATCTCGATACCCGGTTGGTCAAGCGGTACCAACAGATACGACAAACCCGCGTGACGCTTGGAGCCTTTTTCCGAACGGGCCAGCACGAAGCACCACTGCGACCAGTGCGCCAGTGACGTCCACACCTTCTGGCCGTTGATGATCCAGTGCTGTCCATCGAGGACGGCGGACGTGGCGACGTTCGCCAGGTCGCTGCCGGCACCGGGTTCGGAGTAACCCTGCGACCACAGTTCGGTGACGTCGCGAATCGCGGGCAGGAAGCGCTGCTGCTGGGCCGGTGTTCCGTAGTCGATCAGGGTCGGCCCCACCAGTTCCTCGCCGAGGTGGTTGACCTTGTCTGGTGCGTCGGCTTTGGCGTACTCCTCGTAGAAGGCGACCCGGTGAGCGACCGACAGCCCCCGACCGCCGTGCTCCACCGGCCACCCCAGACAGGTCAACCCGGCGGCGGCGAGGCGCCGATTCCAGGCCAGCCGTTCCTCGAAGGCCTCGTGCTCGCGGCCCGGACCACCCAGGCCCCGCAAGGCGGCGTACTCGCCGACCAGGTTGTCGCCCAACCATGCCCGGACCTCCGCCCGGAACTCCTCGACCGTGATCACCCCTATAGGCTAACCTACCAAGCACTTGCTTGTCTGGACCCGTGAGGAGCAGCGATGACCGCGGATACCGGGCAACCGCTCCCTGGGCAGAGAACCGGGCCACTACTGACCACGCCGGCGGTTCTCGACCGGATGGCGCGGGACTTCGCCGCGCACGACGCGATCATCACCGGCGATCGCACGCTCACCTTCGCCGAACTGCGCGCCGAAGTCCGCCGAGTGGCTGCGGTGATTGCCGGACTCGGGATCGCCCCTGGCGATCGGGTCGCGATCTGGAGTCCTAATACCTGGCACTGGGTCGTCGCGTGTCTGGCGATCCACTACGCCGGCGCGGTGCTGGTTCCGCTGAACACCCGTTACACCGCCGATGAAGCCGCCGACATCCTGGCCCGCACCGAGGCCCCTCTGCTGATCGGGATGGGCCGGTTCCTCGACCATGACCGGCTGGCCGATCTCGATCGCAACGTGCTGCCCATGCTGCGACATATCGTCCGGGTGCCTCTCGATGCCGATGACGGCACCTGGGACGAATTCATGGCCGGCCCACAGGCCCCGGCGTCGGAGGTCGATGCTCGTGCAGCTGCGGTGCGACCGGACGATGTCTCCGACATTCTGTTCACTTCCGGCACCACCGGGCGCAGTAAGGGCGTGTTGTGTTCGCATCGTCAGTCGCTCTCGGCTCCGGCATCGTGGGCGCAGTGCGGACAAGTGACGAGTGCCGACCGCTATCTGTGCATCAACCCGTTCTTTCATAACTTCGGTTACAAGGCCGGAATTCTCGCCTGCCTGCAGACCGGCGCAACCCTGATCCCGCTGCTGACCTTCGACCCGGAGCAGACGATGCGGACGGTGCAGGATCAGAAGATCACCGTGCTACCCGGGCCGCCCACGATTTACCAGAGCCTGCTTGATCACCCGGCCCGCAAGGACTTTGACCTCAGCTCGCTGCGCTTCGCTGTTACCGGCGCAGCCACCGTTCCGGTGGTCCTCATCGAACGGATGCAGAGCGAACTCGATTTCCAGATCGTGCTCACCGCCTACGGCCTGACCGAGGCGACCGGCTTCGGCACCATGTGCCGCGCCGACGACGACCCGGTCACCGTGGCCACCACGTGTGGGCGAACCATCGCCGATTTCGAACTGCGAATCGACACCCCTGACACCGACACCGGGGCAGGCGAGGTGCTACTGCGCGGACCCAACGTGATGCTCGGGTACCTCGACGATCCGCAAGCCACCGCGGAGGCCATCGACGCAGACGGGTGGCTGCACACCGGCGATGTCGGAACCGTCGACGAGGCCGGCAATCTCCGGATCACCGATCGGCTCAAGGACATGTACATCTGCGGCGGCTTTAATGTCTATCCCGCCGAAGTTGAGCAATCGCTGGCGCGATTAGACGGCGTGGCTGACGTCGCGGTCATCGGGGTTCCCGACGAGCGCCTCGGTGAGGTCGGCCGGGCCTTCATCGTCCGCCGCGGAAACACTGACCTGGATGAGGGCACGGTGATCGCCTACACCCGTGAACATCTCGCAAATTTCAAGACACCCCGCTCAGTGGTCTTCACTGATGCTCTACCGCGCAACGCCGGTGGGAAAGTCCTGAAAACCCTGCTTCGAGAGAGGAATTGATGGATCTACACTACGACGCCGAGACCAGCGCCTTCCGCGATGAAGTGCGGACATTCCTGGCCGAACACCAGGACTCGTTCCCCACTGAGTCCTACGACACCGCTGAAGGTTTCGAGCAGCACCGGCATTGGGACCGGGTGCTGTTCGACGCCGGACTGTCAGTGATCACCTGGCCCGAGAAATACGGCGGACGAGACGCCACCCTGCTGCAGTGGGTGGTCTTCGAGGAGGAGTACTTCCGTGCCGGCGCACCCGGCCGCGCCAGCGCCAACGGAACCTCGATGCTCGCCCCGACGCTGTTCTCCCACGGTACCGAGGAGCAACTGGATCGTATCCTGCCGAAAATGGCGAGCGGCGAACAGATTTGGGCTCAGGCGTGGTCGGAACCTGAATCGGGTAGCGACCTCGCGTCATTGCGGTCAACGGCAACCAAGACCGACGGCGGGTGGCTGCTCAACGGCCAGAAGATCTGGAGTAGCAGAGCACCGTTCGGGGAACGCGGATTCGGCCTATTCCGATCCGACCCCGAATCGCAACGTCACCAGGGCCTCACCTACCTGATGTTCGATCTGAAGGCCGACGGCGTGACGGTGCGCGCGATTGAGCAACTCGGCGGCGAGACCGGTTTCGGAGAGATCTTCCTCGATAACGCGTTCGTTGCCGACAACGACGTGATCGGGGCCCCCCACGACGGGTGGCGGGCAGCCATGAGCACGGCCAGCAACGAACGCGGCATGTCGCTTCGCAGCCCAGCACGGTTCGTCGCGCCCGCGCAACGATTAGTCGAAGCGTGGAAGTCCAACCCGGATCCGGCGTTTGCCGACCAGGTGGCCGACGCCTGGATCAAGGCACAGGCCTACCGCCTGCACACCTTCGCAACCGTGACGCGACTGGCCGACGGCGGCGAGTTGGGGGCGGAGTCGTCGGTCACCAAGGTGTTCTGGTCAGAACTTGACGTCGCCATTCATCAGACCGCATGCGAATTGCGCGGAGCCGATGGTGAACTCGCCGATGCGTGGACCAATGGTCTGCTGTTCGCGTTGGGCGGCCCGATCTACGCGGGCACCAACGAGATTCAGCGCAACATCATCGCCGAGCGTCTACTCGGGTTGCCCAGGGAGAGCGCCGGGGTGAAACGATGAGGTTCGCACTCGCCACCGAGCAGCACGACTTCGCTGCCAGTATCGACGCGGCGATGGCCGCGGCAGATGTGCCGGGCGCGGTTCGGGCCTGGGCCACGGGCGACACCACACCGGGACGCAAAGTCTGGCAGCGATTGGCCGAGTTGGGCGTGACCGCACTGGCCGTGCCGGAGGAATTCGACGGCCTCGGAGCCCAGCCGATCGATCTGGTGGTGGCGTGCGAACGGCTGGGACGCTGGTGCGTGCCGGGACCGGTTGCCGAATCGATCGCCGTGGCACCGGTTCTCCTGGCGGGAGACGACCGGTCCGCCCGGATCGCCGCCGGTGACCTCATCGCCACCGTCGCGATGCCGCCGGCGGTGCCACGGGCCGTCGACGCCGATTTCGCCGGCTTGGTGCTGCTGGCCGACGCCGGTGCGGTGAGCGACGCACTCGCCGGCGCACAGTGCCGGTCCGTGGATCCGGGCCGGCGCTTGTACGAGACTTCCGCTGCCGGACCGCCGCGTGCTGCCGACGTGGCGCAAGCGTACGAATTCGGCGTACTGGCCACCGCCGCGCAATTGATCGGTGCCGGCCAGGCCATGCTGGACGCGTCGGTGGAGTACGCCAAACAACGCACGCAGTTCGGCCGGGTGATCGGTGGCTACCAGGCGATCAAGCACAAATTGGCTGACGTGCACATCGCCGTTGATTTGGCGAGACCGCTGCTGTACGGGGCCGCGTTGTCGTTGGCCGAGGGCTCCGTCGACACCGCACGTGACGTCAGCGCGGCAAAGGCGGCGGCATCGGACGCCGCCCTGCTCGCGGCCCGGACCGCGTTGCAGACCCATGGCGCGATCGGCTACACCGCTGAACACGACCTCTCGCAGTGGCTCCTGCGGGTACAGGCTCTACGCTGCGCGTGGGGTGATCCGGCGAGTCACCGCCGCCGAGTTCTGGAGAACCTGTGACCACGACCGAAGAACGTCAACTGCTTCGCCAGACCGTCGCCGCACTGGTCGGCAAGCAGGCCTCCCCCGAGGCCGTTCGGCGCGCCATGGAGTCCCCACGCGGATACGACGAGGCGCTGTGGTCGATCCTCTGCGAACAGGTCGGTGCGGCGGCGTTGGTGGTGCCTGAGGAACTCGGCGGCGCCGGTGGCGAGTTGGCCGACGCGGCAGCGGTTCTGGAGGAACTCGGTCGCGGCCTGGTACCCACCCCGCTACTCGGCACGACGTTAGCGGAACTGGCGTTGCTGGCCTGCGATGATCCCGACGGTGGCGCCCTGGAGCAACTCGCCGCCGGTTCGTCGATCGGCGCGCTGGTCTTCGATCGCGACTATGTGATCAACGGCGAGATCGCCGACGTGGTGATCGCCGTTGATCAGGCGCGCATCCTGCGCTGGAGCGAGGTGACCGCCGAACCGGCGCATACCCTGGATCCGACGAGGCGACTCGCCCGCGTCGTGCCGGGATCATCTGCGGTGATCGGCACCGACCCCGGACTGGAAGACATCGCGGTGATCCTGCTGGCCGCAGAGCAGATCGGGGCTGCGGCCCGCTGCCTGGAACTCACGGTCGACTACACCAAACAACGCATACAGTTCGGCCGGCCGATCGGAAGCTTCCAGGCCCTCAAGCATCGGATGGCCGACATGTATGTCGCCGTACAGTCGGCACGTGCTGTCGTCGGCGAGGCGATCGACCAGCCCACCCCGGTCACGGCCGCACTGGCCCGACTTGCTGCCAGCGAAGCATTTTGCGCCGTCGCGGGCGAGGCGATTCAGTTACACGGTGGTATCGCAATCACCTGGGAACACGACATTCAGCTGTACTTCAAACGGGCCCACAGCAGTGCCCAGTTGTTCGGGCCGCCCCGCGATCAGTTGCGTCGGCTCGAGTCGGAGGTCTTTTAGACGATGTGGTTGTCGGGGCGATGAGGTCGTCGGGGCGATGACGCCTCACATTGCCCGCCGGGCCGGCATCCCGCCGTTTCACGTGATGGATGTGTGGCTGGCGGCCGCCGAGCGCCAGCGCAGCCACGGCGATCTGGTGAACCTGGCGGCGGGCCAGCCGAGTGCCGGCGCACCCGCGCCGGTGCTGGCCGCAGCGGCAGCGGCGCTGCAATCGAATCAGCTCGGGTACACCGTGGCACTGGGTATCGAGGAACTGCGCACCGCGATCGCCGGCTCCTACGCGACGAACTACGGCCTCGACGTGACCGCCGACGACGTGGTGATCACCACCGGATCCTCCGGGGGTTTCCTGCTCGCTTTCCTGGCCTGCTTCGACGCCGGGGACCGGGTGGCGATCGCGAGCCCGGGCTATCCCTGCTATCGCAACATCCTTTCGGCCCTTGGCTGCGAGGTCGTCGAGATCGAGTGCGGACCGCAAACACGGTTCCAACCGACGGTCGATATGCTCGCCGCCCTCGATCCGCCGGTCCGTGGAGTCATCGTCGCCAGCCCTGCGAATCCGACCGGAACCGTGCTCCCGCCGGCCGAATTGGCCGCGATCGCGCGCTGGTGCGACGCCGAGGGCGTTCAACTCATTAGCGACGAGGTGTACCACGGCCTGGTCTATCCAGGGTCGCCGGCGACCTCCTGCGCGTGGGAGAGTTCCCGCAACGCCGTCGTCGTGAACAGCTTCTCGAAGTATTTCGCCATGACCGGTTGGCGACTCGGCTGGCTCCTGGTGCCGACGGAGTTGCGCCGGACGGTGGACTGCCTGACCGGGAACCTCACCATCTGCCCGCCGGTGCTACCGCAACGCGCCGCCGTGGCGGCCTTCACGGCGGAGGCCATCACCGAGGCGCAGGGGCATCTGCGCCAGTACGCGGTGAACCGCGACACGCTACTGGCCGGTCTCCGCCGCGTGGGCATCACCCGACTCGCTCCCCCCGATGGCGCGTTCTACGTCTACGCGGACGTATTGGATTTCACCTCCGACTCGTTGCGATTCTGCGAACAGCTGCTGGCCGATACCGGTCTGGCGATCGCTCCCGGCGTGGACTTCGACACCGCGCGCGGAGGATCCTTCGTGCGACTGTCCTTCGCCGGACCCGCAGCCGACATCGCCGAGGCGGTGCGCCGGTTGGAGCAATGGCTTCCCCGCCAGGGGGCGGAGACTTGATTACCGGCGCCAAGCCTGGTGCAGTCGACCCATGCCCTTCCTCGACCACGAACGCGGCCCCGTCTATTACCGACACTGGGCCACGCCTCAACCGCGGGCCGCGGTGGTATTCCTGCACGGTTTTGGCGAGCACACCGGCCTGTATCACCGGTATGGATTCACGCTCAACGCCGCCGGGATCGACCTCTGGGCAGTCGATCAGTTCGGCCACGGGCTCTCCCCCGGCGAGCGCGGCATGCTCGGCACCCTCGAGGACAGCTCCGAACTCGCCAGCAGGCTGACGGAGCTCATCGAGCAACACCATCCCGGGCTACCGCTGGTAGCACAAGGTCATTCCTACGGTGCGGTCGTCACACTGTTCGAGCTACTGGCACAACCCGGCAGATACCGGGCCGGGGTCATCTCCGGGGCACCGCTGGTCCCGGTCGCCGAGTTCGTCGACCTCAACACGGTGATCAATCTCGATGTGCGTGGTCTGTCGAACGACTCGTTCTATCTGGATTGCATACAAAACGACCCGCTGTCGTTCACCAACACCGACGGCAGGGCGCTGACCCGGGAGCTTGACCGCGCCTGGCACCGCTTCGGCACTGAGTTGCCGACGCTGGTGGTTCCAACCCTGGCCGTACACGGCGAGAATGACCCCATCGCCGCCGTCGGGGCGGTTCGGGCGTATGCCGAGCAGATCCCTGCCCTGCGGATCGCGGAGTTCGACGGCACCCTCCACGATGTCCTCAACGACACCACCCACCGGCAGGTGGCCGAGGTGATCACGACCTTCATCGACGAGCAGACGTAGCTACAGCCAGGTGTCAGGCGAAGTGGCGGTGAGGAACGACTCAAGATCGTCGCGCCATTGGGCCGGGGTGTTCTTGTCCGGTTCGATCCCGGTGTACTCACCCCGATAGAACAGCAGCGGCCTCGGCTTGACCATCGGCACCTCCGACAGCGACTGCACCGCGCCGAAGACCACGAAGTGATCGCCCCCGTCGTGCACGGAATGCACCGTGCAGTCGATATGGGCCAGGGACCCCTCCAGGATCGGCGAGCCCAGGTCCGATCTCCGCCAGTCGACGCCGGCGAACTTGTCGGGTTCCTTTGATCCGAACCGAGCGCACACCTCAAGCTGGGTCTCGGCGAGCACATTGACGCAAAACACTCCGCTGGCCTCAATGGCCTGCCACGACCGCGAGAGTTTTGTCGGGCAGAAAAGCACCAGCGGTGGATCCAGTGACAGCGCGGCGAAGGATTGGCAGGCGAACCCGAGCGGGGCGCCGTCATGCATCGTCGTGATGATGGTGATCCCGGTGCAAAACTGACCGAGTACGTGGCGGAACGCCCGGGGGTCGATCGGTTCAGCCGTCATGGCGGCCGCTACTTGGCGTGCAAACCGATAGTGAAGTCATGCCCCCACAAGCTCACCGCGGTGCTCTCCCGAGCGACCCAGTCGTCGTCGTCGACTTCGAGCCCCTCGCAACCGAATTCGATGTCGAACCCGCCCGGGGTCTTCATGTAGAACGACAGCATCTTGTCGTTCACGTGTCGGCCCAGCGTCGCCGACATCGGAACCTTGCGCCGCAGCGCCCGGTCCAGGCACAGTCCGACGTCGTCGCTCTCCCCCACCTCGACCATCAGGTGCACGACGCCACTGGGCGTGGGCATCGGCAGGAAGGCCAGGCTGTGGTGCCGCGGGTTGCAGCCGAAGAAGCGCAACCAGGCGGGCGCGCCGTCGGCCGGTCGGCCCACCATCTGCGGCGGCATCCGCATCGAGTCACGCAACGTGAACCCGAGTACGTCGCGATAGAAGTGCAGTGCCTCGGCGTCGTCATGGGTGGACAGCACCACGTGGCCCAGTCCCTGCTCCCCGGTGACGAACTTGTGCCCGTACGGGCTCACCACCCGGCGGTGTTCCAGCGCCGCTCCGTGGAAGACCTCCAGCCGGTTACCCGACGGGTCGCAGAAGGTGATCATCTCGTCGACCCGGCGATCGGCCAGTTCGGCGGCGGTGGCCTCTTTGTAGGCCACGCCCTCGATGTCGAGCGCGTTGCGGATTTCCTGCAGCCCTGCGGCATTGGCGCACTCCCACCCGGCCTCCGAAAGCCGGTCATGCTCGCCGGGGACGATGACCAGCCGCGCCGGGAAGTCGTCCATCCGCAGGTATAGCGCGCCGTCGACCGCGCCCTTGCCCTCAACCATGCCGAGCACCTTGAGTGCGTACTCCCGCCACGCGGGGACGTCGGTGGACTCAAAGCGCAGATAACCGAGTGAGCGAATGGGACTCACGAGCCACCCCCGAGGAAGTCGATGGTCAGCGTGTTGAACTCGTCGAACTTTTCCACCTGCGCCCAGTGGCCGCACCGGCCGAAGACGTGCAGTTGGACCCGCGGAATCTGCTTGAGCGCTACCAGCGCACCATCGAGTGGGTTGACGCGGTCCTCCCGGCCCCAGATCAGCAGCACCGGCTGGCGCAGTTTGTACACCTCGCGCCACATCATGCCGAGTTCGAAATCGGGGCCCGCAAACGACTTCCCCATTGCCCGGGCCGCCGCTAGTGATTCAGGTGCGCTGGCGATGGCGAAGCGTTCATCGATGAGTTCCGGCGTGATCAGCTTCTGGTCGAAAACCATGATCCGAAGGAAGCGCTCCAAGTTCTCCCGGGTGGGCTCGGCGGTGAAACGGCCGAGCAGCTTGACGCCCTCGGTGGGGTCGGGCGCGAAAAGATTGACCGACAGCCCGCCCGGACCCATCAGGACCAGTCGGCCCGCACGTTCGGGGTGGTCGAGCGCGAAGCGGACTGCGGTGCCGCCGCCGAGCGAATTGCCCACCAGCGCCGGACGTTCGACGCCGAGGTGATCCAGTAGGGCCAGCAGTGCGTCGGAGCTGTAGCGGTTGTACTGCTCGTGCTCGGTGTGCTTGTCGGAGTGGCCGTAACCCGGCTGATCGACGGCAAGGACATGAAAGTGGCCGGCGAGGACGGCGATATTGCGGCCAAAGTTCGACCAACTGGACGCACCCGGGCCACCGCCGTGCAGGAGCACCACGGTCTGCTCGTTGCCGACGCCCGCCTCGTGATAGTGCAGGCGCATATCCCGCCCGCCGGCGTGGACGTCGGCGAAGCGGGAGGTGGACTCGAAGGTGTGGTCCTGCTGCGACTCGGCTTCCTGAATGAACCCCGTCATCGCGGCGTTAGACCATCGTGTCGCCGATGGGCAACCCGAATTCGTGGTTGCCGTACATGACGTACGCGCGTTCGGCATCGTTAGCGGCGTGCACCCGGCCCGCGTGCGCATCGCGCCAGAACCGTTGCACCGCCTGGTCGCTATTGAGCGCGGTGGCTCCGGCGGCCTCGAAGAGCCGGTCGATGGAGGCGATGGCCCGGCCGGTGGCGCGGACCTGGTCGCGGCGAGCGCGAGCCCGCAGTTCCATCGGGACCTCCTGGCCGGCGCACAACAGCTCGTACTCCTCGGCGAGGTTGCCCTTCAACTGGCGCCACGCGGCGTCGATATCGCTGGCGGCCTCGGCAATGCGGACCTTGGCGAACGGATCGTCCTTGGCCTTCTCGCCGGCGAACGCAGCACGGACGCGCTTGCCCTGGTACTCCACGTGGGCGTCATAGGCGCCGTACGCCATGCCGACGATGGGCGTCGAAATGGTGGTGGGATGCATTGTGCCCCAAGGCATCCGGTACACCGTCGCGGTGTTGGTCTTCAGCCCGCCCGCGGTGTGGTTGTTCATCGCGCCGTAGGACAGGAACCGGTGGCGCGGCACGAACACGTCCTTGACCACCAGGGTGTTGCTGCCGGTGCCCTTGAGCCCGACCACGTTCCACTCGTCTTTGATCTGATAGTCGCCGAGCGGCATCAGGAAGCTTCCGAAATCGACCGGCCGGCCGTCCTTGATCACCGGCCCGCCGACGAAGGTCCAGGTGGCATGGTCACATCCCGACGACCACAGCCAGTTACCGTTCACCAGGTAGCCGCCGTCGACGACCACTCCGGCCCCCATCGGCGCGTACGACGACGAGATCCGCACCGTCGGATCATCGGCCCAGACGTCCTCCTGGGCTTGCTGATCGAACTGCGCGAGATGCCAGTTGTGCACGCCGAGGATCGAGGTGGCCCACCCGGTGGACCCGCAGGCGCTGGCAATCCGGCGCACGGCCTCGAAGAACAGCGTGGGATCGCACTGCAGGCCACCCCACTGCTCGGGTTGAAGCATCTTGAAGTAGCCGGCGGCATCGAGATCGGCGATCGTCGCGTCGGGAAGCCGGCGCAGATCCTCGGTCTCCTGGTTGCGCTCCCGCAACCGCGGCAGGAGATCGTCGATGGCGGCCAGGACCGACTGCGCGTCGCGCTGCTGAATGGACGTCATTGCATGCCTCCCGTGAAGTCTTTCTGTGGTCATCAGACTAGAACACGTTACGATTTGTGTCGAGCGAAGATCACCCGTACCAGGTAGTTCATCATATTGTCATTTCTGTAACGTGTTTCAGTTATCGAAAGGACTGATCGTCCCGTGACGACCAGCGAGCCCGCCACCGTCATCGTGCACCTCGACGGAGAAACCCACACGCTGCCCTGGCCCCGGGGCGAGAAACTGCTCGATGTCCTGCTCGACAAGGGCATCGAGGCGCCGTACTCGTGCCGGGAGGGACACTGCGGTGCCTGCGCCGTAACCGCCGTCAGCGGCGAGGTGCAGATGGAGATCAACGACGTCCTGGAGGACGACGACCTCGCCGAGGGGCTGATCCTGGCGTGCCAGGCCCGGCCGGTGTCGGACTCGATCGAAGTGAGCTACGACTGATCGCTCACGCAACGGGCGCAGGAGCACATCGGGAAAGGCCCTCAGCGTGGTAGACCCAGCAGCCTTTCGCCGGCCATGGTGAGCAGGATCTGCTCGGTGCCGCCGGCGATCGATAGGCAACGGGTGTTGAGGAAACTCTGGACCGCGTCGTTGTCAACCACTCCCGCCCCCGGCGACAGTTCCATCCGGAACTCCTCGAGCGACTGCCGGTAACGCACGCCGATCAGTTTGCGGGCGCTGGCCTCGGCACTGGTGTCCCGACCCCCCACCGCCAGCTGCGCTATCCGGTGGTCCAGCAGCGACCCGATCTGGGCGGCCAGCAGCAGCTCGCCAAGCCAGTCGGTCATCACCGGATCCAAGTCGGGCTCGAAGTTGCGCAGCATCTCCTCCATCGGATTGCCCAACGCGGTGCCGTGCGCCATGGCCACCCGCTCGTTGGCCAACGTATTGCGGGCCAGCGGCCAGCCCCCGTTGACCGGGCCCACGACCATCTCATCGGGCACGAAGAGGTCGTCGAAGAACACCTCGTTGAAATTCTGGTGTCCGGTGATCTCGCGCAGTGGGCGAATCTCGATCCCCGGTGAGCGCATGTCGACCAGGAAGTAGGTGATGCCCTTGTGCTTAGGCGCATCGGCGTCGGTGCGGGCTAGGCACACGCCCCAGTGCGCCCGGTGCGCGGCCGAGGTCCACACCTTCTGGCCGTTGAGCTTCCAACCGCCCTCGGTGCGAATGGCTTTGGTACGCAGTGCCGCCAGGTCCGAACCGGCCCCCGGTTCGCTGAACAGCTGGCACCAGATCAGATCGCCGCGCAGAGTCGGCGGAACGAATCGGTCGATCTGCTCGGGCGTGCCGTGCTCGAGGATGGTCGGCACCGCCCACCAGCCGATAACCAGGTCCGGTCGCGCAACGCCGGCGGCGGCGAGCTCGGTGTCGATGAGCAACTGTTCCGCAGGTGAAGCCTCTCGGCCGTAGGGCTTGGGCCAGTGCGGCGCCAGGAGGCCGTTGCCGGCCATCGCGACCTGACGGTCCCCGACCGGTAGCGCGGCCACGTCAGCGACTGCTGCAGTGATCTCGGGTCTCAGATGAGCGACGGAGTCCAAGTCGATGTGCAATTCACGGCGGACGCCGTCGAGGGTCAGCGCGGCAACCCGCCGCAGGTTGTACGAGCGGCCGCCGAGGAACTGGGCGATACCGTAAGCGCGCCGCAGGTAAAGGTGCGCATCGTGTTCCCAGGTGATGCCGATGCCGCCCAACACCTGAATGCAGTCCTTGGCGTTACCCTTCGCGGCGTCGATTCCAGCGGCGGCCGCGACCGCCGCTGCGATCGACAATTGCCGGGGATCGAACGCCGCAACCGCCGCGTCGGCGGCCGCGACCGCGATCTGCTGGGACCGCAGCAGCATCTCCGCGCACATGTGCTTGATGGCCTGGAAGCTGCCGATCGGCTTGCCGAACTGCTCGCGAACCTTGGCGTACTCGGCGGCGGTCTCCAGCGTCCACTTGGCCACCCCGGCCGCCTCCGCGGCGGAGAGGGTCGCAGCGAGATCGGCGAACTCCTGTCGCGATACCGAAAGCCGTGTGGCCGGCACCGAGTCCAACCTCACCCGCGCCAGCGGCCGAGAGAAGTCGGTGGCTTCCAGTGGTTCGACCACGACGCCGTCGACGGTGGCATCAACGGCGACCACATGTTCACCGACCGGCAGCAGCAGCAGTCCCGAGCTCAGCGCACCCAGCACGTAATCGGCGGTGCCGGAGATCCGCCCGGCCTCCTCGTGAAGCTCTGCGTGCAGCGTGGCGCCGGCGGTCCGCTGCCCTGCGGACAACTCCTGCAGCAGTGCGGGATCGGTCACTACCAGGGTGGCCAGCGCGGTGGTCATGACCGGTCCGGGGATCAATGCCCGTGCCGCCTCCCCCACCATGGCGCACAGGTCGACCACTGATCCGCCGGCGCCACCGTGCTCCTCGGCGACGGCGACTCCGAACAGACCCAACTCGGAAATGCCGCCGTAAACCTGGCGCCAGGCGTCGGGATGGCCGTCCTCGATGTCCCGGACGGTATCGGGGGCACCGGTACCGGCCGCCCAGCTCCGAACCAACTCACGCGCGGCGAACTGTTCGTCGGTGATGGTCGCAGACACCACGGGCTCCTTCAGGTTTGACCGGAGGACGGCGCAAGAGCGCCGCACAGATACTAGAACGTGTTCTAATAGTGCCAGCGATGAGGCGTCAAGTCGACCCGCGACCAGTACACGAGGAGCGTGCCAGCAATGTCATCGCCAGCCGGGGGGGCCGGTTCGCAACCGCGCGAAGTAGTGCCGGTCTCGGTGCTCACCGAGTCGGAACTCGGCTCGGAGGCCCAGCGGGAGCGGCGGAAGCGAATCTTGGACGCGACCTTGGCGATAGCCTCCAAGGGCGGCTTCGAGGCAGTCCAGATGCGCGCGGTGGCGGACCGCGCCGATGTCGCGGTCGGCACGCTGTACCGATACTTTCCCTCCAAGGTGCACCTGCTGGTTTCGGCGCTCGGCCGAGAGTTCGAACGCATTGACGCCAAGACGGACCGGTCGGCGTTAACCGGAGCAACCCCCTACCATCGGCTGAGTTTCATGGTGGGCAAACTCAACCGCGCGATGCAGCGAAACCCGTTGCTGACTGAGGCGATGACGCGCGCCTACGTCTTCGCCGATGCATCGGCCGCCGGCGAGGTCGACCACGTCGAGAAGATCATCGACGCGATGTTCGCCCGCGCCATGAGCGACGGCGAACCCACCGAGGACCAGTACCACATCGCGCGGGTCATTTCCGACGTGTGGCTGTCCAACCTGCTGGCATGGCTCACCCGGCGGGCGTCGGCCAGCGACGTCGGCAAGCGCCTCGATCTCGCAGTCCGGTTACTCATCGGCAGCGACGAGCCCTCGTAGCCGCTATTTGAGGTACGGGGTCAGCAGCTTCGTCCAGGCCTTGCTCAGCCGCTGGTACTCCTCGGGGCACCCGGCGGCCCGGTCTTCGGGCAACCGTCCGTCGGTGATCATGTCGGCGTGGGCGGCAGGGTCGGATCCGTAGATCCAGCAGTTGAGGTTGAACGTCCGGGTCTCGTTGATCGAATGTGCTGCGGCAAAATCGGATGGCGCAAGGGCGCCGCGCTGCACGGCCCACAACGTGAACATCTGGGCGTAATCCTCCGCGACTCGGCCAGGATTCGGAAAGTTCTTCAGGACGCCATCGGGTTCGAGGATCGCGAACGCCGCGAGTTGGTCCGCAACGTCCTCTTCGCGCCCAGTGACCGGCAGGTCGTAGAGTGAGATGACGGCGTGGGCAAGTTCATGAAAGAACGTCCCGATCGTGGCGTTGGTCGCTTCCGCGAAAGAATTCGGGGCGTCGTCGACGCCGAATAGTCGCAAATTCAGATCGACCAACTCGTAGCAGATCTTGATGCTGCGGTCGGCGCTGTTCCAGGTGGCGTTCGCCTGCCCGCACTGTTCGCCGACCAGTGCGACGTCACGGGGAAGCTTCAGAACGGAGTTGACGTCGGCGGCCAACTCCTCGAGCAGGCTCGTGTTTTTCATCAGATCATGGCCGCGGGTCGCTTCGGGGCTGGTGGCATCCCCGTAACTGACGACCATTCGCCCGGGGTGGGGATCGACCTCGGCGGCGCCGCAACCGACGATCACCAGGGCGCAAAGCAATATCGCGGCTCGCCCCGATCCGCTGCCCAGCCCACGAAGCACTGAATCTCCCTGCTCGCACCCAGCGTCTGGGCTCTGGCGCCCGCGGTCGATGCTACGGCGCGCGCGATACGCCGAGCGGGGCCGATCGGCCGGAGATCCGTTTTAGTGGAAACGATTTTCATTTGTACTAGAGTGCTCACCATGAACTCTCGACGCTGCGTCATCGGCCTCTCCGTCCTGCTCTTGACCACGAGCATCAGCGCGTGTGGATCAAATCGCACCGAGCAGGCCACGTCGCCGGCGAAAGACTCTCTCCCGTCCGAGACCACTGCCGCCGCGGCCGCGGCCGGCGCCTGCCCCACCGCGCCGGTGGGCGTGGTCGTCAGCGTCGATCAATGGGGAGACATCGTCTCCGAACTCGGCGGCTCCTGCACTGACGTGACGACGATCCTGGCCAGCTCCTCGGTGGACCCCCACGATTACGAACCCTCGCCGGGCGACGCCGCGTCGTTCGCGGGCGCGAAACTCGTTGTGGTCAACGGTGCCGACTACGACCATTGGGCATCGGACCTGGCCGCAACGTCCGCCCCTGCCGCACCGGTCGTCAGCGCCGCCGAGGTGACCCAGACCCCGGACGGCGCCAACCCGCACCTTTGGTACAGCCCCGCGGCCGTGACCGCCGTCGCCGACGCGGTCACCGCGGAACTGTCGACGATCGCCCCGGCAGCGTCCGGCTACTTCACCGAAAAGCGGGCGGCCTTCACCACGACCATGGCGCCCTACTCAACTCTGATCGAGAAGATCAAGGCGGGTGCGTCCGGCAAGTCCTACGGCGCCACTGAGAGCGTCTTCGACTACTCCGCCGAAGCACTCGGCCTGGTGAACAAAACCCCCAAGGGATACCAGCGAGCAGCGGCCAACGAGTCCGAACCTGCGCCGGCCGACATCGAGGCGTTCCGGAAAGCGTTGGCCAACAAGGAGATCGACGTCCTCATCTATAACACCCAGACCGAGGGATCGATACCGGAGCAGATTCGCGCCGCGGCCGAGGAGAGCGGGATTCCAGTGGTCGAAGTGACCGAGACGGTCGCACCCGGCGAGAGCACCTTCGTCGGCTGGCAGGACAAGCAACTGACGGCGCTGGCTGAGGCCCTCGGTGTCAACGACTGAGACCGACACCGACCGCATCGCCCTTGGGTTCACCGATGTCAGCGCCGAGCGAGGTGGGCGACTGATCTGGTCGGAGGCGACCTTCGACGTGCCCGCCGGGGGCATTGTGGCGGTGATCGGTCCCAATGGTTCGGGAAAGACGACCCTGCTTCAGATGATTCTGGGCCTGCACGCCCCCGCATCCGGAGAGCTATTGGTGTTCGACCAGGAACCGGGTGAGAACAACGACCGGATCGGATACGTACCGCAGCACTACGCGGCCGGGGCCGGCGAGGCTATCCGCGCTACCGACGCGGTGCTGCTGGGATTGGTTGGGAATCGCTGGGGCCTGGGTCGGGCAAGCACGCAGCAGCGTGCGCAGGTCGACGAGGCCCTGGCTGAGGTCGAGGCCACCGCGTTCGCCACCAAGCGCCTCTCCACGCTCTCCGGCGGCCAGCGCCAACGGGTGGCGCTCGCCGAGGCGATCGTCTCGCGGCCCCGGCTGCTGATTCTCGACGAACCGTTGGCGTCGTTGGACCTGCGAAGCCAGCGCGAGATCGTCAACCTGCTCGCCGGCCTGCACGGCACACTGGGTGCCACCGTCCTGGTGGTCGCCCATGACATCAACCCGCTGCTGCCGATTCTGGACAGTGCGATCTACATCCTCGATCAGCACCCGCACTACGCCCCGATCAACACGGTGATCGACGATTCCCTGCTGACACATCTGTACGGAACGCCGGTACGGGTTGCCCACACCGCGCAGGGCGATCTCTACATGCGAAGTGTGCTGTGAACACTGCCGTCATGGCGCTGGGCTACCAGGACAACTGGCGAGACATCCTGATGTCTCCGTTCATGCGCAACGCTCTCCTCGGAGGCACCATCATCGCCGTGGCCGCTGGGCTGATCGGCTATTTCATCATCATCCGCCGCAACGCGTTCGCGGCGCACGCATTGGCCCACATCGGCCTGCCCGGGGCCACCGGTGCCGTCCTCATCGGGCTGCCCCCGGTGCTCGGACTCGGGGTGTTCTGCCTGGGCGGCGCGTTGTTCATCGGCGCCCTCGGCTCCCGTGCCGATGACCGCGATGTGGTCACCGGAACCACGCTGGCATTCGCCACCGGGCTGGGTTTGTTCTTCAACTCACTCGCGACCAAAAGCTCCAGCACCATGACCAACGTCCTCTTCGGCAACCTGCTGGCGATTTCCCGTAACCAGCTGGTGGCCTTCGCGATACTGCTGGCGGTACTCGGCTTGAGCATCGGCGCCTGCTACCGGCCGCTGCTGTTCAGTTCGGTGAACGCACCGGTCGCCGAGGCCAGGGGGGTACCGGTACGCGCGCTATCAATCGTCTTCATGGTGCTGTTGGCGGTCGCGGTGACGATGGCGGTGCAGGTGGTCGGAACGCTGCTGCTGTTCGCCCTGATCGTCACACCGGCGGCAACCGCCATCATGCTCACCCCGCGGCCGGTGCTCGCGATGGCGATCTCCGCCCTCATCAGCGTGTTCTCGGTATGGGCCGGCCTAGGCGCATCAGCGATGTTCAACACCCCGCCCAGCTTCCTGATCGTCACGATCGCCTGCGCCATCTGGCTGGCCATCTGGGTCGCCGATCGGCGGCAGGCCCGCGGCAGGGTCGCATCGACTCCCTAGGCTGGGTGGGTGACCTCCGTCGACCTCAACGCCGATCTCGCCGAAGGATTCGGAATCTGGACACTCGGCGATGACGACGCCCTGCTCGACATCGTCACCAGCGCCAACCTCGCCTGCGGTTTCCATGCCGGGAACCCGGTGGGTCTGGCGCGCGCCTGCCGGGCCGCCGCCGCACGCGGCGTGCGGATCGGAGCCCAGGTCGGCTACTTCGATCTCGCCGGATTCGGCCGGCGCCGGATCGAGGTAGCACCGGAGGAACTCAGGGCCGACGTGATCTATCAGATCGGTGCACTGCAGGCGCTGGCCCGGGCGGCAGGAACAACCCTGGGATACGTCAAACCCCATGGCGCTCTGTACACCACGATCGTCACGGACAGCGACCAGGCGCGCGCCGTCGCCGAGGCAGTGCACGCCAGTGATCCCACCCTGCCGGTGCTCGGTCTGGCCGGTTCGGTGTTCTTCACCGAGGCTCGGCGGCTGGGTCTGCGGACCGTCGCCGAGGCTTTCGCCGACCGTGCCTATCAACCCGACGGACAACTCATATCCCGAAGTGATGCAGGCGCGGTTCTGACCGATCCGGCGAAGATTGCCGAACGAGTGCTGTCCATGGTCACAACAGGGAGCGTGACCGCCGTCGATGGTTCAGTAGTCGCCATCGAGGTCGAATCGGTGTGTGTTCATGGTGATTCGCCGGACGCGGTGACGATTGCGGGAGCCGTGCGCGAGCGGTTGCTGGCTGAGGGAATCGAGTTGGCGGCATTCACCTAACCGGACTGGAATGCAGTCAGCGCCTGCGCTGGCGGGCGATCTCAGCCAGCACCACCCCCGCCGCCACTGCGGCGTTGAGCGACTCCGCCGGACCCGCCATCGGGATCGACACCACCGCGTCGCAATTCTGGCGCACCAGTCGCGACAGCCCCTTACCCTCAGATCCGACGACCACCACCACCGGGCCGGATGCATCCAATTCGTCGAGAGCCGTGTCGCCTCTGGCATCGAGTCCGACGACCCGGACACCGGCATCTGCCCACTGCCCCAGCGTGCGATTGAGATTCGTCGCTCGCGCCACCGGCACCCGGGCCGCGGCGCCTGCGCTGGCGCGCCAGGCCACCGCGGTCACCGATGCCGAGCGTCGCTGCGGGATGAGCACACCGTGACCGGCGAAGGCGGCGACCGAGCGCACGATGGCCCCGAGGTTGCGCGGATCGGAAATGTTATCCAGGGCAACGAGCAGGGCTGGTTGCACATCACTGGTTGCGGCAGCCAGAAGATCGTCCGGGTGAGCGTATGCGTAAGGCGGAACCTGCAGTGCGATGCCCTGATGCAAGCCATTGGAGCTCATCCGGTCGAGGTCGTGGCGTGGCACCTCGAGGATCGGGATGCCGCGATCTGCGGCCAGCGTCACCGATTCGGTCAACCGCTCGTCGGCTTCGGCGCCGAGTGCGACGTAGAGTGCCCCCGCCGGCGCGTTCGCGCGCAGGCATTCCAGTACTGGGTTGCGACCGAGAACCATCTCAGTTTCGTCGGTGGGCTTGTGATACGTCTTGCGGGCCTGCAGGGCGGCACGTTTCGCCGCAGGGTGATGGGCTCGCTTGGCAGCTGGCGGGGTGGCACCGCGCCCTTCGAGCCCGCGTCGGCGGACGCCCCCGGAGCCCACTGTCGGGCCCTTCTTGGTGCCCTCCTTGCGGATTGCACCGCGCCGTTTCGAGTTGCCCGCCATGCCTAGTGTGCCTCTCCGTCGGCCAGCGCCCATTGCGGGCCGTCGGCGGTATCGGTGACATCGACCCCGGCCTGCTTGAGCCGGTCGCGAATCTCATCGGCTCCAGCCCAGTCCCGATCGCGCCGGGCATCATCGCGACGCCGCAACTCGGCGGCGACCAGGACGTCGACCGCGGCCAGGGCAGCGGCGGTCTCATCCCGGGTCTCCCATCGCTCATCGAGAGGATCGCAGCCCAGAACCGCTGTCATCGAACGTATTTCGCCGGCCCTGGCCAGTGCGGTGTCGTGATCGCCGGCCTCCAAGGCGCGGTTGCCGTCGGCGCGGGCGGCGTGCACCTCGGCAAGAGCGGCAGGAACGGCGAGGTCGTCATCGAGTGCCGCACCGAACTTGGCCGTCCACCGTGTCGGAACCACCGAACCAACCCGTGTTCGGACCCGGTGCAGGAACTCTTCGATACCGGTATAGGCCTTGGCCGCATCCTGCAGGGCGGTCTCTGAGAACTCAAGCATCGAACGGTAGTGTGCGCTGCCCAGGTAGTAGCGGAGTTCGGCCGGTCTAACCCGTTGCAGCACAGCAGGAATCGCCAACACATTGCCCAGCGACTTGCTCATCTTCTCCCCGCCCATGGTGACCCAGCCATTGTGCAGCCAGAAGTTGGCGAAGCCGTCTCCGGCGGCGCGTGCCTGGGCGATCTCGTTCTCGTGGTGCGGGAACACCAGATCCATGCCACCGCAGTGGATGTCGAACGCCGCGCCGAGGTACTCGTGCGCCATGGCGACACATTCGGAGTGCCAACCCGGACGACCGCGGCCCCAAGGTGTGGGCCAGGACGGTTCCCCTGGTTTGGCGCCCTTCCACAAGGTGAAGTCCCGCTGGTCGCGTTTTCCGGTCCCGACACCCTCACCCTGATGGACATCGTCGAGCCGATGGCCGGAAAGCTGTCCGTAGTCACCGATGCTCAGCACATCGAAGTAGACGTCACCGTCACCGGTATAGGCATGCCCGGTGTCGATCAGGCGCTCGATGAGTTCGACAATCTGGGTGATGTGTCCGGTCGCGCGAGGTTCGGCCGACGGCGGCAGCACTCCCAGGGCGTCGTAGGCCGCGGCGAAAGCCCGCTCGTGGGTGGCCGCCCACTCCCACCACGGACGGCCCGCCTCGGCGGCCTTGGTCAGGATTTTGTCGTCGATATCGGTGACATTGCGAATAAACGCCACGTCGAACCCTTTGGCCATCAGCCAACGACGCAGCACATCGAAGGCGACCCCACTGCGAACATGCCCGATGTGTGGCAATCCCTGCACGGTGGCCCCGCACAGATAGATCGACGCCTGCCCCGGGCGCAGTGGCGCGAAGTCACGCACGCTACCGGTGTAGGTATCGTGCAAGCGCAGGCCGGCGGCTCCGGTGGTCACGACGTGGCAGCTTACCGGGAAGCCGCGATGACCAGAGCGGTCGCAATAGCGGCCATTCCCTCGCCGCGGCCGGTCAGCCCGAGTCCGTCAGTCGTGGTGGCCGAGACCGATACCGGTGCGCCCAGCAGATCGGTGAGCAATTGCTGGGCCTCGCCTCGGCGCGGTCCGACTTTCGGAGCGTTGGTAATGACCTGGACGGCGGCATTGCCCGGCGTGAATTCACTCTGGATGAGTAAATCTCGGACATGGGTGAGCATCTGCGCTCCGGTGACGCCGCGCCACTGCGGCTGGTCGACGCCGAACACGCTGCCCAGATCACCGAGGCCTGCTGCCGAGAGCAGAGCGTCGCACAACGCATGGATCGCGACGTCGCCGTCGGAATGACCGGAGCAGCCGTCAGCGTCATCGAAGAGCAGTCCCAGCAGCCAACACGGGCGGCCGCGTTCGATGGGGTGCACATCGGTGCCGACGCCGACCCTCGGCAGCGCAGCGCTCATGAGTTCAGCACCGCCCGGGCCAACCGCAGATCGAGTGCGGTGGTGATCTTGAAAGCCAGCACATCACCGGCCACCGTGTGCACAGGCGTACCCAAGCGCTCCACCAGGGATGCGTCATCGGTGCCGGCGAAACCGCCGGATTGCCCGTAGGCGCGACGCAGGATTGCGGTCTCGAATCCCTGCGGGGTCTGCACCGCGCGCAAACCGGCCCGCTCAGGAGTTCCGAGAACGACGCCGTTGGCATCGACGGCCTTGATGGTGTCGGCGACCGGCAATACCGGGATGACGGCCCGCAGTCCGTCCCGCAGAGCCGCAACCACGCGTCGTATCGAATCGATCGGCGTCAGCGGACGTGCGGCGTCGTGAACAAGGATGAACTCCGGATCACCGACGGCCGCCAGCGCACGCCGCACACTCTCGTGGCGCTCGTGACCGCCTTCGACAACGGTGGCACGTCCGTCGAGCAAGGCCGCGGTCTCATCGACCCGATCCGCGGGGGCGGCAACGACCACCCGATCGATCACCCCCGAGGCAAGCAGACCATCGACGGCGTGCTCGAGCATGATCCGGCCACCCAATTCTACGAACGCTTTGGGCAGGCCAGCACCCAGTCGTTCACCAGAGCCGGCGGCGGTAACGACCGCGACCGTATCGGACACAACGTCCTCCGGGCCGTCAGGTCAGTCAGGACGCGGCGGCCAGAACCTCATCGAGGATGGTCATGGCCTTGGCGTCGTCGGTGTTCTCGGCCAATGCCAACTCACCAACGAGGATTTGCCGCGCCTTGGCGAGCATCCGCTTCTCGCCGGCCGACAGACCGCGCTCCTGATCCCGGCGCCACAGGTCCCGAACTACCTCGGCGACCTTGTTCACGTCGCCCGAAGCCAGCTTCTCCAGATTGGCCTTGTACCGACGCGACCAGTTGGTCGGTTCCTCGGTATGCGGCGCTCGAAGCACCTGGAAGACTTTGTCCAGACCCTCCTGGCCGACCACGTCACGCACGCCGACGTACTCGGCATTGTCTGCGGGAACTCGAACGGTCAGATCACCCTGCGCAACCTTCAGGACGAGGTACTCCTTCGCTTCGCCTTTGATGGTCCGGGTTTCTATCGCTTCGATCAATGCAGCACCGTGATGTGGATAGACAACGGTGTCTCCGACCTTGAAAATCATCAGATTCGAGCCCCTTTCACATGCCAATGTTAGCACGACACCGAACAGGGTGTGGAACAACGGTGCAGGTCAGGGGCATCACAGATGAATAGCGGGGGTTGACAGCACGGCAGATCCATGCAGAGCGGGTCAATAACCCCGTATCTACCATCGGGCCCGGCTACCTACTACTGTGCATAGTCGAGCCGTCTCGGCGGTCTACACCGGCCGCCGAACTCACCGAGCAGGAGGCTGCTGTGAACCGCTGGAAGATCCGCCTCTGTGCCACCACGGCGGGCCTCGCGGCCTGCGGTGTGATCCTTGCCGGTTGCGGTTCCGGGCAAATTTCCCAGACCGCCACCCAGCAGGCCGCCGTGAACGGCACCGCCGCCGAGGCCAAAGACATCGCCCTGCGAAACGTTCACCTGATGGCCGAACAGACGTCCGACTTTCTCCAACCAGGAGCGACGGTGCCACTGCTGTTTGTCGCCGCCAACAACTCCGTCGACGCCGGCGACAAGTTGGTGGGAATCACTTCCGACGTCGGGACCGTGGCGGTCACCGGCGACGGTGCCATCCCACCGGGCGGCGCACTGGTCGTCGGCGCGGCCGGCGATGGCGTCGAGGCGATGGGCAGCGCACGTCCCGTACTTGCCGAGGTGACGCTGACCGAACCGATCACAAACGGTCTCACCTACAACTTCACGTTCGACTTCGCCAAGGCTGGCAAGGTCACTGTCGCGGTACCGATTTCGGCCGGCGAACCAGCCCCGGAGTAGCCCCGGCGGCGTGCCCGACGGACACATCGCGCGCGTCCGCGGAATTGTCACCCTCGGCGGCTAGCGTCATGAGGGTGGGAAAACCTCGATCTCAGTATCGCTGCTCCGAGTGCAGGCACGTCACCGCGAAGTGGTTCGGGCGATGCCCCGAGTGCGAAACCTGGGGCACCCTCGATGAGGTCCCCTTCGCTGCCACTGCCGCCGGCGCGGTCCGGGGCGGCACCATCCCGTCCACGCCGGCGGTTCCGATCAGCAGCATCGATCCGGATCGCACCCGCCATTTTCCCACCGGCGTGAGCGAACTCGACCGGGTACTCGGCGGCGGTGTGGTGCCCGGTTCGGTGAGCCTGCTGGCGGGAGATCCAGGCGTCGGAAAATCGACCTTGCTTCTGGAGGTGGCCCATCGGTGGGCGCAGGCGGGGCGGCGTGCGCTGTACATCTCCGGTGAAGAGTCGGCGGGGCAGATCCGGATGCGCGCCGAGCGCACCGGAAGCAGTCACGACGAGGTCTTCCTGGCCGCGGAGTCCGACGTTGCGACCGTGCTCGGCCACATCGAGGCGGTCAGTCCTAGCCTGGTGATCGTTGATTCGGTGCAGACCATGAACGCCGGCGACACCGACGGTGTAGTCGGTGGGGTGACCCAGGTCCGCGCGGTGACCACGGCACTGACGGCCGCCGCGAAATCCAGTGGCATCGCCATGGTGCTCGTCGGCCATGTCACCAAAGACGGTGCTATCGCCGGTCCGCGTTCGCTTGAGCACCTCGTTGACGTGGTACTGCACTTCGAGGGGGACCGCAACACAGCACTGCGGATGATCCGTGGGGTCAAAAATCGCTTCGGTGCCGCAGACGAGGTCGGATGTTTTCTTCTGCAGGACAACGGAATCCAGTGTGTCGCTGATCCTTCCGGGTTATTCCTTGACCAGCGACCCGAACCGGTCCCCGGCACCGCCGTGACGGTGACCCTGGACGGAAAACGGCCGCTGATCGGCGAGATCCAGTCTTTGTTGGCGAAACCGGCCACTCCCGGGGCCCCTCGGCGCGCCGCCGTCAGTGGCATCGACCAGGCGCGCGTGGCGATGATCGTCGCCGTACTCGAAAAACGCGCCATGGTGCCGATCGGCGCGATGGACATCTACCTGTCGACGGTGGGCGGTATGCGCCTCACCGACCCCTCCTCGGACCTCGCGGTGGCGATGGCGATGGCCTCGGCGTTCATCACCAGACCGCTTCCGGCCACCACCGTGGTGATCGGCGAAGTCGGCCTTGCCGGCGATCTCCGCAGAGTGACCGGGATGGAGCGCCGACTGGCTGAGGCGGCCCGCCTTGGTTTCACCACCGCTCTGGTGCCCGCCGGTTGCGGACCAGCACCCAAGGGCTTGCGCACCCTGGAATCGGCGACCATCGGTGAAGCGTTGCGCACGATGGTCTCACTCACCGAGTCGCGACTGCGGGTGGTGCCGGCGGCGGACGCAAACGGCCAGCATCGTCGACCCGATGGGCCGGATCGGTTTTGACTCAGCCGCCCGGTGCCGGGGGGACTTCGGCGGGCGGCCCGGGCTCAGGTGCCGGACCGAGTTCCGGTGCCGGACCAGGTTCCGGTGCCGGTGGGGGTTCCGGTGCCGGCGGGGGTTCGGGTGCGGGCGGCGGAGCATCGGCGATGATGAACGGCGCTGCCGCCGCGCGCAGGTTGCCCAGCTGGACCACCAGGTTGTAGGTACCCGTCCCGATGGGCTCGCGCGGCAGCGGGCATTCCGGGGCCGAGCCCATGCCGGTCCAGGTGACCTCGGTGGTCACCTGCTCGCCGGGATTGAAGGTTTTGACCAGGGTTTCGTTGGAGGGCGCGCAGTCAAGGTTCGACCACAACCGGTTGTTATCGAGCGTGTAGACATACGCGGCCAGTACCGCAGCGCCGACGTCCCGCTTGCAGGCCACCAGGCCGATGTTGGTGACGACCATCGTGAACTTCGGCTGATCACCGATCACGTACTGCGGGGCGTTGGTGATGCCCTTGACCGCCAGCGTCGAATCAGGGCAATCATCACCGGCCTGCAGAACAGGCGGCGGTTCCACTGCTGCGGTGGGCGTCGGCGTGGGGGCCGCGCTGGATTCGGCCGATTCGACGACCGGCGTCTTGTCCTCCGGTTGCGGGGTTTGGGTGGTCTCGGTAGCGGTGTTCTTCGCCGCGTCCGATCCGCCGAACAGTGCGAATGCGATACCGGCGACCAGGGCTATGGCAAGTGCGGCGATGCCGAGTGCCAGTCCCCTGCGACGCCAGTAGACCTGAGGCGGAAGTGGGCCTTGCGGTTCGAGATCCAGCACGAACTCACCGTAAGGCCAGGTCACCGCCAGCCGTCCGACCCGGCCCGGCGTGTCGCCGTGTTCGCTTGGGTATTGGCGCTATTCGCCGATATCGCCGAGGTGCTCGCGCAGCGTGACCCGGCCATCGGCAAGGCGGTAGGTCAGACCGACAATCGCCAGTTGGGTGCGTTCGACCCGGTCGGCGATGGCACTTGATCTGGACAGCAGTTGGCTTCCGGTCTCGATCACATGACGGGTCTCGAATTCGTCCACCCGGGTAAGTCCTTCGCGACGGCCCAACATGATCGACGGAGTGACGCGCTCCACCACGTCGCGGACGAAGCCACCCGGCACCTGGCCCTTGTCGAGTGCGTCGAGTGTCGCCTGAACAGCCCCGCAACTGTCGTGGCCGAGGACGACAATCAGCGGTACGTCGAGCACGGTGACCGCGTATTCGATCGAACCCAGCACCGCTGAGTCGATGACGTGACCGGCGGTGCGCACCACGAACATGTCACCGAGGCCCTGGTCGAAGATGATCTCGGCGGCAACCCGGCTGTCGGCGCACCCGAACAGCACCGCGGTCGGCCGCTGAGCGACCGCGAGACTTGCCCGATGCTCGATGCTCTGGCTGGGATGCTCCGGTCGGCCTGCAACAAAGCGCTCGTTACCCTGCTTGAGTGCCGTCCACGCCGCCGCCGGGCTGGTATTCGCCATGGACCGTATTGTGCACTGCCACCGAGTTGGCGAACCGATGAGCATCCCCGCGGACGATCTCATCGAGTGGTACGCCCGTTCCAAGCGCGATTTGCCGTGGCGCGCTCCCGGCGTGAGCCCATGGCAGATCATGGTCAGCGAGTTCATGTTGCAGCAGACCCCGGTGGCACGGGTGGCACCGATCTGGGTGGACTGGGTCGCGCGCTGGCCAACCCCGTCGGCGACGGCTGCAGCAGGTGCCGCCGATGTGCTGCGGGCCTGGGGCAAGCTGGGCTATCCGCGCCGCGCGAAGCGGTTGCACGAGTGCGCTGTCGCGATCGCAACCGATCACAACGACCTGGTGCCCGACGACGTCGACACCCTCCTCGAACTGCCGGGTGTCGGCGCCTACACCGCGCGTGCGGTGGCCTGCTTCGCGTACCGCAAGCGGGTGCCCGTCGTCGACACCAATGTGCGTCGGGTGGTGGCGCGCGCGGTCGCTGGACGGGCCGATGCCGGCAATCCATCGCCGGTCCGTGACCATGCTGAGGTCGAGGCCCTCTTGCCCAACGACTTTCTCGCAGCGGAATTTTCGGCCGCTCTGATGGAGTTGGGCGCGACGGTGTGCACTGCGCGCTCGCCCAAGTGCGGGCTCTGTCCGCTCCCAGTGTGCGCGTGGCGCGATGCCGGATATCCGACCGGTGACGGTCCCGCGCGGCCAACACAGCGCTACGCCGGAACTGATCGGCAGGTTCGAGGGAAACTACTCGATGTGCTGCGGGCGAGTGCGACGCCCGTGCCGCGGGCGCAACTCGACGTGGTGTGGCTGACCGATACCGCGCAGCGCGACCGCGCACTGGATTCGCTTCTGGTGGACGGGTTGGTGGAACAGACCACCGACGGCCGCTTCGCTCTCGCAGGTGAAGGCAACGATTCGCGCCCGTAGGGCCCAGGTGGACCGCGCCGAACGTCACTCCAGCGCAACATCGGCCGGCGATCGTCGCGCTGGAGTAACAGTCGGCGTCTAGCGCAAGGGCAGCGACCCGACGAATGCCTCGACCGCCCGGCGGTAGTCCTCGGGGGCGTCATCGTGAACCACATGACCCGCTGGGCTCACCCGCACGTAACGGGCGCGATCACCGGCCAACTCCGCCATCCGAGTCATCTGTCCGGGTGGGACGACGGAGTCCCCAGCCTCGATCAGCAGCACCGGTGCCTGCACCTGCTGCCACTGCGACCAGTAGTCCCGGGTTCCCCACTCAGCCGCGATCTCAATCCACTTCTCCGGCCTGCCATGCAGCCGCCACCCGGTCTCGGTACGGTCGAAGGCCTCCAGGAAGTACCGGCCGGCGATGGGCCCGAACTCCGCGAAAACCCTTTCAGCAGAATCGAATTCCTCAGGCAGTGCGTGCAACCAGGGCTCCCACGCCCCAACGGTTCTACCAACGAAGTCCGCCGCCATATCCTCGACCACCAACGCGTCCACCACGTCGGGTCGCGCCGCAGCCACACACCAGGAGTGCAGTGCGCCCATGGAGTGGCCGATCAGCACGGCGGGCCGCCCGAGGGTGTCGACTGCCGCTGCGAGTTCGGCGACGAACCGCTCTGTGCTGATGGGTTCCGGATCGGCGACGTCGCGGCCGCGGTGCCAGGGCGCGTCATAGGTGTATACCGAGCCAAGCAGGGTCAGCCACGGCAGCTGACGCGACCACGTGCTGCCGCGACCCATCAGCCCATGGACAAGGACCAGCGGCCGGCCCGTACCGCCGCAATAGTTCAGCTGGGAACTCACACTCCTATCTTGGCCCGCCCCTGCCCTCTGGCGGGCGCGGTAACCTTGGCGCCATGACCGTGGTGAAGATCAACGCAATCGAGGTTCCGCCCGGGGCCGGCCCAGAACTGGAAAAGCGATTCTCCAACCGTGCCCATGCGGTCGACGGCCAGCCGGGGTTCCTCGGGTTTCAGTTGCTCAGGCCGGTGAAGGGCGATGACCGCTACTTCGTCGTGACCCAGTGGGAGTCCGAGGAGGCCTTCCAGACCTGGGCCGCCGGCCCGGCCATCGCGGCGCACGCCGGTGAGCGCGCCAACCCGATATCCACCGGCTCGTCGCTGCTCGAGTTCGAGGTTGTGTTGGACGTTGCCCGGTCCAGCGCCCAGGGATAACGCGCGCCCGCTCTTTCTGCGGGCGGTGGCAGCCGCCACCACCATCGCAACCGCCGTCGGCCTGACGACCGGCTGCACGTCACCGAACGCCCCTGCGGCCAGCACCGGGGTACGGATCGAGACGAACACCCCGCAGGGTGTTCGGGCTCAGCAGGTCATGGACATGCTGAACTCGGACTGGCCAATCGGAGACGTCGGCGTCCGAACACTGGCGACACCCGAGATGGTGGACCCGATCGAAACCACGATGGAGTCGCTGTGGTGGGACCGGCCGTACACCCTGACCGGGGCCCAGATCGGCGCCGGTTCGGCACGACTGCAACTGCTCTCGTCGTTCGGGGCGCGGCAGGGCATCGAATTGCGCACCAATGACCAGACCATGGTCACTCGGCTGGTAGCGACTACCGAGCAGCCGACGATCAACTCCTGGGCGGACATCGACGCCGCTCTCGGGGCGACCGGGGCCCGCTACTCCTACCAGGTTTCGAAGGTCAACGACGGCGTGTGCGAAAAGGTCGCCGGCACCAACACCGCCGAATCCCTGCCGCTGGCATCGATTTTCAAGACCTACGTTCTGTTCGCGGTCGCCGACGCGGTGACAGCCGGGACACTGAGCTGGGACGACACCCTGACGATCACCACCGAAGCCAAAAAGCTCGGGTCATCGGGTTTCGACAACTTCCCCTCCGGATCTCTGATCACCGTCCGCGAGGCGGCCGGCAAGATGATCTCCACCAGTGACAACATGGCGACCGACCTGCTGATCGAGCGTCTCGGCGTTCGGGCCGTCGAGGAAGCGCTGGTTCGCGCGGGCCACCACGATCCGGCCAGCATGATGCCCTTTCCCACCATGCGTGGGCTGTTCTCGGTCGGTTGGGGCAATCCGGACGTCCGTGACCAGTGGAAGACGGCCTCTCCGGCAGGCCGTGCGGAGTTGCTCAAAGCGGCTAATGCACGCCCCTACGAACCTGATCCGCATCGCACGCACTCTCCCGGTTCCGCTTACGGCGCGGAGTGGTACGGCAGCGCTGAGGACATCTGCCGCGTGCACGCGCGGCTACAACACAACGCTGTCGGTGCAGCAGCGCCGGTCCGCGACATCATGTCCGAGATACCCGGGATCGACCTCGACCGCACGCAGTGGCCCTATATCGGCGCCAAGGCCGGGAACCTGCCCGGGGACCTGACGTTCAGCTGGTATGCGGTCGACCGCACCGACCAGGCCTGGGTGGTCAGTTTTCAACTGAACTGGCCGCGGTACCACAGCCCAAACGCCGGCGGATGGGTGATGACAATCATCAAGCAGGTCTTCGCGATGCTCCCGCGCTACCGATGAGGCGCAGGCGGGCGGCCACGGCCGCCGCCCGCGCCTCGTCGCGGTCTACTCCGTCGTGGCGACGGCGAGATCGGCTTCGATGACCTCGGGCTTCGGTCCGCCGCTGAAGGTGAATTTCGCATCCTCGCCGACCCCCTCGCCATCCCAGTTCTCGACGTCGACGGTGACCAGTTGGCCGGGCCGTATTTCGTCGAACAGAATCTTCTCGCTGAGCGCGTCCTCGATCTCGCGCTGAATGGTCCGTCGCAACGGTCGAGCACCAAGCACCGGGTCGAAGCCTCTCCTGGACAGCAGCGACTTTGCCTTATCGGTGAGCTGCATGGTCATGTCCTTGGCCTTGAGCTGAACCGATACCCGGTCCACCATCAGATCGACCATTTGGATGATCTCGTCCTGAGTCAGCTGATGGAAGACGATGATGTCATCGATACGGTTGAGGAACTCGGGCCGGAAATGTTTCTTGAGCTCGTCGTTGACCTTCTGTTTCATCCGTTCGTAGTTGTTGTCACCGCCGCCCTGGGTGAATCCCAGCCCGACCGCTTTGGAGATGTCGGAGGTGCCCAGGTTGGAGGTGAAGATCAACACGGTGTTCTTGAAGTCGACCGTGCGGCCCTGGCCGTCGGTGAGCCGGCCGTCCTCGAGAACCTGCAACAGGGTGTTGTAGATCTCCTGGTGCGCCTTCTCGATCTCGTCGAACAACACCACCGAGAACGGCTTGCGCCGGACCTTCTCGGTGAGTTGTCCACCCTCCTCGTAGCCGACGTATCCCGGCGGGGCGCCGAAGAGCCTCGAGGCGGTGAAGCGGTCGTGGAACTCACCCATGTCGATCTGAATGAGCGCGTCGGCGTCACCGAAGAGGAACTCGGCCAGCGCCTTGGACAGCTCGGTTTTACCGACACCCGACGGCCCGGCGAAGATGAACGAGCCCGACGGCCGCTTGGGGTCTTTGAGGCCTGCGCGGGTGCGCCGGATCGCCTTGGAGACCGCCTTGACGGCGTCGTCCTGGCCGATGATGCGCTTGTGAAGCTCATCCTCCATGCGCAGCAGGCGCGTGGTCTCCTCTTCGGTCAACTTGAACACCGGAATGCCGGTCCAGTTGCCCAGAACTTCAGCGATCTGTTCGTCATCGACCTCGGCGACGACATCGAGATCTCCTGCACGCCATTGCTTTTCGCGCTCTGCGCGCTGCGCAACCAGCTGCTTCTCTTTGTCCCGCAGCGACGCTGCCTTCTCGAAGTCCTGCGCATCGATCGCGGACTCCTTCTCCCGGCGGGCGTCGGCGATCCTCTCATCGAACTCGCGCAGATCCGGCGGAGCAGTCATCCGGCGGATTCGCATCCGGGCCCCGGCCTCGTCGATCAGGTCGATCGCCTTGTCGGGCAGGAACCGATCGTTGATATAGCGGTCTGCCAGGGTGGCGGCGGCCACCACCGCCGCATCGGTGATCGAGACCCGGTGGTGCGCCTCGTAGCGATCACGCAGGCCCTTGAGGATCTCAATGGTGTGGGCCACCGTCGGCTCGCCCACCTGAACCGGCTGGAAGCGGCGCTCAAGTGCCGCGTCCTTCTCGATGTACTTGCGGTACTCATCGAGGGTGGTCGCGCCGATGGTCTGCAGCTCACCACGGGCCAGCTTGGGCTTGAGGATCGAGGCGGCGTCGATCGCGCCCTCAGCGGCTCCCGCGCCGACGAGGGTGTGCAACTCGTCGATGAACAGGATGATGTCGCCGCGGGTGTTGATCTCTTTGAGCACCTTCTTGAGACGCTCCTCGAAGTCGCCGCGGTAGCGGCTGCCGGCCACCAACGACCCCAGGTCGAGGGTGTAGAGCTGCTTGTCCTTCAGCGTCTCGGGAACCTCGCCGTTCACGATGGCCTGGGCCAGACCCTCGACCACCGCGGTCTTGCCGACGCCGGGCTCACCGATCAGCACCGGGTTGTTCTTGGTGCGCCGACTGAGCACCTGCATCACCCGCTCGATTTCCTTTTCGCGGCCGATGACCGGGTCGAGCTTGCCCTCCATCGCGGCGGCGGTCAGGTTGCGGCCGAACTGGTCGAGCACCAGCGAGGTGGACGGGCTGCCGGACTCGCCACCGCGGCCACCACTGCCGGCCTCCGCGGTCTCCTTGCCCTGGTAGCCGCTCAGCAACTGGATGACCTGCTGACGTACCCGGGTCAGTTCGGCACCCAGTTTGACCAGCACCTGGGCGGCCACGCCCTCGCCCTCGCGGATGAGTCCGAGCAGGATGTGCTCGGTGCCGATGTAGTTGTGGCCGAGTTGCAGGGCCTCCCGCAGGCTCAGTTCGAGGACCTTCTTGGCCCGCGGGGTGAAGGGGATGTGCCCGGACGGCGCCTGCTGACCCTGGCCGATGATCTCCTCGACCTGAGAGCGCACGCCTTCCAGTGAAATGCCAAGCGATTCCAGGGACTTGGCCGCGACGCCTTCGCCCTCGTGAATCAGACCCAGCAGAATGTGCTCGGTGCCGATGTAATTGTGGTTGAGCATCCGGGCTTCTTCTTGAGCCAGGACGACAACCCTGCGGGCGCGGTCGGTAAATCTCTCGAACATCAGTTACCTGCTCTCCGTCACCTGGGCATCGCGGCGGCACCGCGAGCCTGATCTTCACTCTAGTGGGCAGGTGCCGGGCCGCGCCGTCCCCTGACTGTCCCCAGCCCGCCGTGGGGCGGACATGGCAGTAGAACGTCGGACGCCGAGGGAGTATTTCCCCTGCGCTTGCTGCGGTTTTGATTGCCGGCGGTGGCTAATTCGCGGCGAGCGAAACAACCGTGACGGGTCGATGACGCCCCGGCGGGGGCGCCGGTCGGGCCGGAAGGAATCAGGTGGCGGCGTGGAAGGCTTCGATGATGTCGGCCGGAATACGCCCGCGGGTGGAGACCTTGTGCCCGCTACGACGGGCCCAGTCCCGGATCGCCGCACTCTGCTCCCGGTCGATCGAGCCACGGCCGCGACCCGACCCACCGGGACGGCCCCGGCGCCGACCACCGACGCGTCGACCGGAATCGATCCACTGCTTCAAATCCTCGCGGAGTTTCTTTGCGTTCTTGGCCGAAAGGTCGATCTCATAACTGACACCGTCGAGAGCGAATTCCACCGTTTCGTCGGCCGGTCCGTCACCGTCGAAATCGTCGACGAGGGTAACGGTCACTTTCTTAGCCATGTTTGTTCGGTCCTTTCGCGGACGCAATTGGATTTGCTTACCGACAATGTGCCATAAACACGTCCAATGTGCCAAAAAGGCGCGCGAATTGACCGCAATGCCAATCGCGGTAATTAGTTTCCGTATCGACGCACAATCGGAAACAACACCGTCTCGCGAATAGACAAACCGGTAAGCACCATCAACAATCGGTCGATACCCATTCCGGTTCCGGTCGTCGGCGGCATTCCGAACTCCATTGCGGCCAGAAAATCCTCGTCGAGTGCCATCGCCTCGTCATCGCCGGCGGCTGCCGCGCGGGCCTGAGCCTCGAATCGTTCCCGCTGGATCATCGGGTCAACCAGTTCGGAGTATCCGGTGGCCAGTTCGACGCCGCGAACATACAGGTCCCATTTTTCGGTGACGCCGGCAATGCTGCGGTGCGCTCGCGTCAGCGGAGTCGTCTCAACCGGGAAATCCCTGACGAAAGTCGGTGCCCCCAACGTGGCACCGACGCTGTGCTCCCAGAGTTCCTCAATCAGTTTGCCGTGTCCGTAACCGCGATCCGGGGGTATCTCGATACCGAGTCCGCTGGCAATTACGAGAAGGTAATCGGTCGGCGTCTCAGGTGTGATTTCTTCACCGAGTGCCACCGACAGCGAAGGATACATTTGGAGCGACAGCCATTCGCCATCGAGATCGTAGGTGGTGCCGTCCGGCAATGGCACCTGCCGGGTGCCAATTGCCTCATCCGCTACCTCCTGAATGAGCTCCCTGGTCATCACCGCGGAGTCGTCGTAGGTGCCCCAGGCCTGATAGGTCTCGAGCATTGAGAATTCGGGGGAGTGCGTGGAATCGGCGCCCTCGTTGCGAAACACCCGATTGAGTTCGAAAACCTTCTCCAGACCGCCGACCACGCACCTCTTCAAGAACAGTTCCGGGGCGATTCGCAGGAACAGGTCCGCGTCAAGGGCGTTGGAGTGCGTGACGAAGGGTCGGGCCGCGGCTCCTCCGGCCAGCGTCTGCAGCATCGGCGTTTCGACCTCAAGGAACCCACGCCGCTCCAGAAAGCCGCGGACCGCGCGCACGACGGCGATGCGTTGCCGGGCCACCGACCGCGCCTGGGGGCGCACGATCAGATCCACGTAGCGCTGCCGGACCCTGGACTCCTCGCTGAGTTCGCGGTGCGCCACCGGCAGTGGTCGTAGCGCTTTGGCAGCCATCTGCCAGGAGTCGGCGAGTACCGACAGTTCGCCGCGACGGGAACTGATCACCTCACCGTGGACGAAGACGATGTCGCCGAGGTCGACGTCGGACTTCCAGCCGTCCAGCGCATCGGCGCCGACGCCGGCCAGACTGATCATCGCCTGCAGTTGAGTTCCATCGCCCTCCTGGAGGGTGGCGAAGCACAGCTTTCCGGAGTTCCGGGCGAACACCACCCGGCCGGCGACGCCGACGTGCTCTCCGGTGGTGGAGTCGGCCACCAAATCGGAGTGGGCGGCACGGATCTGCGCCAGAGAGTGCGTCCGCGGCACGGCAACCGGATAGGCCTCACGGCCCTCGTCGAGCAGACGCTGCCGCTTGCCCTGCCGGATCCGGAACTGCTCGGGCAGGTCGTCGGCCGCCTGATGTTCCGGTTGGTCCGCAGGGGCATCAGCATCGCTCACGGGGAGCCAGCCTAAACGCCCGGTTCAGTGCGCCGGCTTGAGGCGTCCCCGCTGGGAGTCCTGGTTTCGCTCATAGACCATCCGCAGGCCGTCCAATGTGAGGTGCTTGTCGTACTGATCGACGGTGCGCAGTTCGGGCAGCATCAGCGGGGCTGTGTGCCCGGTGGCCACGACCGTGACATCGGCACCGTCGAATCCGTCGACGTCCCGGCGGATCCGGGACACCAGGCCGTCGACGAGACCGGCGAACCCGAACATCGCCCCCGACTGCATGCATTCGACAGTATTCTTTCCCACCACCGACCGGGGCCGGGTGAGCTCGACCCGGCGCAGCGCCGCGGATCGCGCGGCTGCGGCGTCCGACGAGAGCTGGACCCCGGGGGCGATCGCACCGCCTAAAAACTCGCCTTTCGCCGAGACGACATCGACGCAGATCGACGATCCGAAGTCCACAACGATCGCTGCAGATTTAAATTTCGCGTGGGCTGCAAGACAGTTCACGATGCGATCGGCGCCAACCTCCTTCGGGTTGTCCACCAGAAGCGGTATTCCGGTTCGGACGCCGGGCTCGATCAGTACGTGCGGCAGGCCCGCCCAGTACTGATCGAGCATGCCGCGCACCTCGTGCAGTACCGATGGCACCGTCGACAGACCGGCCACCCCGGTGAGGCGTTCGGAGTCCTCCCCGATCAATCCCTCGATGGTGAGGGCCAGTTCGTCGGACGTCACTTCCGGTTCGGTTCGAACACGCCAGTGATGCAGAACTTTCGCATGCTCACCCGCACCGGAGATCAACCCGACGACGGTATGGGTGTTGCGCACGTCAATGGCCAACAGCATGGCTACCGCACCATCCATGGCGAGCGGAACATCAGTTCCTCCAGGTGATCTCGTGTTCGTCGACCCCGCCGGTATCGGGTGCGAACTCCCCGCCGGGTAAATCGATTTCGATGTTGTCGAGTAACCGCGTGCCGCCGAGGTGAGCCGCGATCAGCAGTCGAGCCGACCCGAATCGCGGCGCGGGCTCCAGGGCAGGCCCCCTCAACTCTAGATACTCGGTGCGGATCGCCGGCACCTCATCGAGCACCGCCCGGGCGGCGTCCAGAACCGCCGCGGGGCCGCCGGAGGCCGCGTATCTTCCGGCCAGCAGACATGAGGACAGCGCAACAGCCAACTCCCGCTGCTCGGAATCAAGAAATCTGTTACGCGAGGACATCGCCAGGCCATCGGATTCCCGCACAGTCGGCACTCCGACGATGCGCACGTCGATGTTGAGATCGGAGACCATCTGCCGGATCAGCACGAGTTGCTGGTAATCCTTCTCACCGAAGAAGGCGCGGTCCGGCCGGACGATCTGAAGCAACTTCAGAACAACGGTCAGCATTCCGGCGAAATGCGTTGGACGCGAACCGCCTTCGAGATCGACACCGAGCGGGCCTGGGTGCACCGTGGTCCGCGGACCGTCGGGATACATCGCGGACGCGGTCGGCGTGAAGGCGATCTCCACACCCTCGTCACTGAGCAATTCCAAATCGGAATCCAGTGTTCGCGGATAGGCATCGAGGTCCTCCCCTGCACCGAATTGCAATGGGTTCACGAAGATCGACACCACCACGACCGCACCGGGCACTCGAGTTGCCGTCCGGATCAGTGTGCGATGCCCCTCGTGCAGGGCGCCCATTGTGGGCACCAGCATCACCCGACGGCCGGTGTGGCGCAATGCCCGGGAGACCTCCGCCACCGTGCGTGGCGTCGGATAGGTGTTCAGTTCGCCCGCACTGAACTGTGCGGCCCGGGTGCTCATCGGATCGGTCCCCTCGGATGAGACCATTCGGTCAACATGTCAATGACCTCCTCTGCCGCGTGGGCGCGCTGGGCGGTTCGCAGCGAGTCGGCGCAGTACGCCTGCGCCAGTTCGGAATCGACGCTCTCCAGGGCGGCCAGATGTGCAGCCACCGCGGCGGCGTCCCCTCGCGCGACGGGTCCGGTCAGAGCCGCCTGACCTCGCCTCAGAGTGTTCTCCAGAGCGGCCCGCGCGAGCGGTCCGACGATGCGTTCGGCGAGCCCACCCGGTGCCTCGTCGGCGGATTGCTGCCCGAGCAGGTGAGGTCCGGACAACGCAGCGCGTAATGCGGCCACCGAATCGGCGATCAGCGTGACGACGTGGTTGCTGCCGTGGGCCAGTGCGGCATGGTAGAGCGTTCGCGACTCCTCGCGAACGGCAAACGGTTCGCCGCCGATCTCAAGCACCAGAGACTGCGCGATGGCGTAGCCGATCTCGTCGGCCGCGGTGATCCCGAAGCATGTCTCGCTCAGTCGGGCCACGTCCTCGTCGGCGCCGGTAAAGGTCATCGCCGGGTGAATGGCCAGCGGAACGCAACCCTGGGCGGCAAGTGGGGCCAGTAGCGCGACTCCGTTAGCTCCCGAGGTGTGGGCCACGATCGTGCCGCGGCGCACCGCACCGGTCGCCGCAAGCCCGGCGATCAGTCCCGGCAGTTCGGAATCGGGCACGGTCAGGAGCAAAAGTTCGGCCCGGTCGGCGACGTCGGGAACCGCCAACAGTGGGGTGTCCGGTAGCCGGCGCTCAGCGAGGCGCCGAGACGAAGCTGAGATGGCACTGCAGGCGACCACCACATGATCGACCCGTTCCAGTGCGGCACCGAGGGCGGTCCCGACCCGCCCTGCCGAAATGACACCGACCTTCAAGCGAGCCGGTCGCAAGCCGTTGGGGGCACCCACCTGAACGACCTCGCTGACATCGAAGAAACGTTCCGGGTCCCGACCCTGCGGATCCCGGACGGTCTGACCGATCCTAGCGCCGGCGCTCCTCAGTCCTCGCGACGGCGGCGACCGCCGCCACCGGCCGGAGGGTCGACCTGCAACCGCGACATCAGATCGGCGACCGAATGGCCGCCGGTGTGCTGGCCCTCAGGTTCTGTAACAACGGGTTCTGGGACGACGGGTTCTGGGACGACGGGGTCTGGGACGACGGGTTCGCTAGGCCGCGCGGCACCGGCGTCACCGGCCGACCAGTGTCGGCCACGACGCACCTCGGGCGGTCGCCACGGGGCCTCCGGCTGCGGCTCGGGCACGATGGCGTCGATCGGCGGCCGGTGCGAACCGCGGTATTCCGGCGGCGGGGGCATCGGAGGCGGAGGCGGGGGCGGGGGCGGTGGGGGCTGCATCACGGGGGGCGGAGTCAACGGTTCCTCGGGCACGTCGATGATTGGGCTCTCGAACACGGCCGTGGCGGTCTCCTCGGCAAAAGCGTCCTCTTCGGTGGCCACCGGCGTGATCCGGCTGCTCTCCACGCGTTCCGGAGGAGCCGGCATCGCAATGACGGTGCGCTCGGCCTCCAGCGCCGGCCGTTGCCCCAGATCAGTGCCGAGCATGATCTCAAGGTTGGACCGCAACGACGCCAGTTCAGCGCGCAACGCGCTCATCTCATCGGCCGCCTGAGCGCGCTGTTCACCGGCCACCTGGCGGCGTAGGTGCGCCTCCACCGCAAGCTCGTACTCACGTCGTGCGGCGACCTCGCGGTTGAGTTGCAGGTCGTAGACGAATTTCATGTCGCGCGCGCGCGCCTGATCGAGTTCACTCTGCCGGCGGTAGGTCACCGACGCGAAGGCCGCCATTACCGCGGCCCACAGCGACAGAATCACCGCCAGGCGCAGCAGGTCCACCCGGTTGGTGAATACCAGCGTGGAACTTGCGCCGATCGCCAATATCAGCAGCGCCGTCACGAGCAGCCAACCAGGCCTGCGGCCGCTGCGCCTACTTCTCCCGCCGCGGTTCTGAGCGGTCATGGCCAGACTGTACCGCGTCGAAAGTGCGTGCCCGGTGCGACAAGCTGCGGCGATTCGCGCCCAGTCGCACTAGCCACCGACCGCTTCGTCGGCAGCATGCGGCTCCCCGGGCGACGTGCAGCAGTGTTGCAGCCACATCGCCGCTACCACGAGCGCAAACGCGCTGATCGCCGCGACGAACACCCCGGGTGTATCGGCGGTGGCCACGCGGAGTTCTGATCGCCGGGGCAACAGGTAGGCCACCACACCCAGCCACCACCCGAACGTCACCGCGCCCACCCACGCGGAGGCCTTGGCGATCGCGACGGTCCGGGCCACGGCAAGGGGATGCAGTCGCCCCGCACCCACGCCGACCCGGCCATCACGAATCCGGCTGCGCACCGTTGCTGCCCACACCGCCTCGCCGATGGCGACGGCAAGCAGCGACAGACCGGTCCACAGCGTGACGGCCGGGAAGAACCGATACACGCCGTGGATCACCAGATAACCGATAACGGCGGCGGCCACCGCGGCGGCGGCAAGGTCGCGCTTGCGTGTCGGCCCCATTAGATTTCGGAATCCCGCGGCAGCGTGAGCCTCAACCCCATGTCAGCCTCCACCCCATGTCAGCCTCAAATCGGTCGACCGGACGCCGTCCCGCTCGGCCGGGTCGAGGCGCTCCAACAACTCGCGTAACGGCCGGCGCTGACCCGCCACGGTCAGTTCGGCGGTCGGGTCGACCGCCAGCCACGGCAGCAGCACGAAAGCCCGCTCGTGGGCTCGCGGATGCGGCAGCGTCAGATCGGCGTCGGCGCTGACCACTTCTTTGCCGGGCACCTGATCATCTGAACCGCTTGCGCCGAAGCAGCAGATGAGGTCCACATCGAGAGTTCGCGGCCCCCATCGCTGGGTGCGCACCCGTTCGTTGTCCAGTTCCAGGGCCTGGGCGCGCCGCAGCCAACCCTGCGCGTCGGTTCCGGCGTCATCGGCGAGCACGATGGCATTGAGAAAGGGCTCCTGCGACACTCCGCCCCACGGGTCGGTCTCGTAGACCGGCGAGACTGCGCTGACCGTCTCGCCCATCCCGTCGACCGCAGCCTGCAGTCGGGCCAATCGATCACCGAGGTTGGAACCGATGGACAGCACCACGCGACTCACGGCGCGCCTCCGGCGGGACCGGGCTGGGCGCGGCCACCGCGGCGGGAGCGGCGGGCGACCACGGCAACATCGGCGAACGTCAACGGGATCGGCGCCTGAGGTTTGTGCACGACCACCTCGACGGCATGCACCCGATCATCGGCCATTACGTCATCGGCGATTTCCGCGGCGACGGTCTCGATGAGGTCGCGGGCCGGGCCACCGACGATGTCGGCGGCGCGCTGGGCCAGCACACCGTAGTCGAACGTGTCGCCCAGGTCGTCGCTGGCGGCCGCCCCGGACAGGTCCATCCAGACGGTGACGTCGACGACGAAGTCTTGGCCGTCTCGACGTTCGTGATCGAATACCCCGTGATTGCCGCGCACCGCCAAGCCGCGTAATTCAATGCGGTCAGTCATCGCTTCCCTCCGTGTCGTGCTGCCAGGCGCCGATCACCTTGAGTGCGTCGACGCTGGCGCGTACGTCGTGGACGCGAACTCCCCACGCTCCGTGCATCCCGGCCAGCGCGGAAACGACAGCGGTGGCGATCTCGCGGCCGCCCGGCGGTCGCGGTGTGCCGTCAGCGCCGGCGAGCAGGGAGCCCAGGAAACGCTTGCGTGACGCGCCGACGAGTACCGGGATGCCGGTAGCGACCATGTCGGGCAGAGCGCGCAGAAGTGCCCAATTGTGTTGCGCAGTCTTGGCGAAACCGAGACCCGGATCGATGATCAGCTTGCTGCGCTCGACGCCCGCGGCCTCTGCGGCGTCGACGCTGGCGAGCAGTTCGGCACGGACCTGGGCCACGACGTCACGATAGTGCGGCACCTCGTGCGGTTGCTCAGCCTGGACCGAACGCCAGTGCATCAGGATCCAGGTGACGTCAGCATCGGCGACCAGCGCCGCCATGTCCGGATCGGCGCGGCCGCCACTGACGTCGTTGACGATACTGGCACCGCTTTCCAACGCGGCGCGCGCCACAGCGGCATGCATGGTGTCGATACTCACGGTGATGCCGGCGGCGGAAAGCTCTTTCACGACGGGAATGACCCTGGCGGTCTCGACATCGGGATCGATGCGGGTCGCACCGGGCCGCGTGGACTCGCCGCCCACGTCGATGATCGCGGCACCTTCGGCGACGAGAGCGAGCCCGTGCTCAATAGCCCGGGTGGGGTTCAGAAACAGTCCGCCATCGGAGAAGGAATCATCGGTGACATTGATGACCCCCATCACCTGTACACGTGACGACCTCACTTGCGGAGAATCAGGCCCAGCGCCTCGGATCGCGATGCGTCATCGGTCTTGAACTGTCCGCGCACCGCCGACGTCACGGTGACTGAACCCGCTTTGCGCACACCTCGCATCGCCATGCACAGATGCTCGGCTTCAATCACCACGATGACGCCGCGCGGCTTGAGTTTGCGGACCACGGCGTCGGCGATCTGGCCGGTCAAACGCTCCTGCACCTGCGGGCGTTTGGCATACAGGTCAACCACGCGGGCCAGTTTCGACAAGCCGGTCACCCGGCCATCTTTGCCCGGGATGTAACCGACGTGGGCCATTCCGTGAAAGGCCACCAGGTGATGCTCGCACGTCGAGTACATCGGGATTTTGGTGACCAGTATCAGTTCGTCGTGTTCCTCGTCGAACGTGGTCTCCAGCACCGTATCGGGGTCGGTGTAGAGCCCGGCGAACATCTCTCGATAGGCGCGCGCAACGCGGGCCGGGGTGTCGAGCAAGCCTTGGCGATCCGGATTCTCTCCGACGGCCAGCAGAAGTTCGCGGACCGCCGCTTCGGCGCGGTCCTGATCGAACTCAGAGATGTCGAGCGAGACCGAGTCGCGCTTCGGCATGGGTTCTCCATCCGTTAATCGGCCGTGCGCCGAGGGTGTCCGTTAATCGGCCGTGCGCCGAGGGTGTCCGTTAATCGGCCGTGCGCCGATAGTGATCCTCGCCCGGTTCATCCTGGGGGCCGGCGGCCGAATGAGTGGGTGTCGGGTGAGGCTGATGCTGAGGTTGGGGTTGACCCGCTTGGTGCGGCGGCGCACCCCACCCCGGCGGGGGCGGATACCAGTAGCCCTGCTGTTGAGGCGGCGGCGGCGGCCAACCGGGGGCCTGCCACCCCGACGGTGCGCCGTAGTTGGGCTGCGCCGGTCCGTTATTCGCGTGGTGGCGACCGGCCGGGTGCGCGCCGTTGCCGTTGGTATCAGTGCCCTGCTGGGCATGCACGGCGCTGGCCGCGGCGATCGCCTTCTTGAAGGCGGGCTCCGGGGCCGGCTGAGGCCACGGCTCGCCACGCTCGATGGCAAGCTCACCCGGGGTCTTGATGGGCGGCTTATCCGACGGAATCCGCCCACCGAAATCGTCGAACACCGCCAGGCGCGGACGCTTCTGGATACCGGCGAAGATCACCTCTAGTTCGGCCCGATGCAGCGTCTCCTTCTCGAGCAGTTCCGCCGCGAGCACGTCGAGAACATCCCGGTGCTCGGTCAGGATCGCCCAGGCCTCGTCGTGCGCGGCCTCGATCAGCTTGCGCACCTCATCGTCGATGTCGCGGGCCACCTCGTGGCTGTAGTCGGCCTGAGTTCCCATGGTGCGGCCGAGGAACGGATCACCGTGCTCGGTGCCGTAGCGGACCGCGCCGAGTTTGGAACTCATGCCGTACTCGGTCACCATCGCCCGAGCGATCTTGGTGGCCTGCTCGATATCGGAGACCGCGCCGGTGGTCGGCTCCCGGAACACCAACTCCTCGGCGGCCCGGCCGCCCATGGCGAAGACCAGGCGGGCGATCATCTCCGAGCGGGTCATCAAGCCCTTGTCGTCCTCGGGCACCGACACCGCGTGCCCACCGGTGCGACCCCGGGCCAGGATGGTCACCTTGTAGATGGGTTCGATGTCGCTCATCGCCCACGCCGCCAGGGTGTGGCCGCCTTCGTGGTAGGCGGTGATCTTCTTCTCGGTCTCGCTGATGATCCGACCCTTGCGTCGCGGTCCGCCGATCACCCGGTCGACGGCCTCTTCCAACGCAGCACCGGTGATCACCGTTCCGTTCTCGCGGGCGGTCAGCAATGCGGCTTCGTTGATCACGTTGGCCAGGTCCGCGCCGGACATCCCCACGGTGCGCTTGGCCAGGCCGTCCAGATCGGCACCCGGAGCCAGTGGCTTGCCCTGCGAGTGCACTCGCAACACCGCCTTCCGGCCGGCCAGATCGGGCGAGGAAACCGGAATCTGGCGGTCGAACCGGCCGGGCCGCAACAGTGCCGGGTCCAGAATGTCGGGGCGGTTGGTGGCGGCGATGAGGATCACACCCTGGCGCTCACCGAACCCGTCCATCTCGACGAGTAACTGGTTGAGCGTCTGCTCGCGTTCGTCGTGGCCGCCGCCCAAACCAGCGCCGCGCTGACGACCGACGGCGTCGATCTCGTCCACGAAGATGATCGACGGGGAGTTCTGCTTCGCCTGCTCGAACATATCGCGCACCCGCGAGGCGCCGACACCGACGAACATCTCGACGAAGTCGGAACCGGAGATGGTGAAGAACGGCACCCCGGCCTCGCCGGCCACCGCCCTGGCCAGCAACGTCTTGCCGGTTCCCGGCGGCCCGTAGAGCAGCACACCCTTGGGGATTTTGGCCCCGAGTGCCTGATAGCGGCTGGGGTTCTGCAGGAAGTCCTTGATCTCGAAGAGTTCCTCGACCGCCTCGTCGGCGCCCGCGACGTCGGCGAACGTCGTCGTCGGCATGTCCTTGGTCAACATCTTCGCCTTGGACTTGCCGAACCCGAACCCCATCCGGCCGCCGGTCTGCATCCGAGAGAACAGCACGAACAACCCCACCAGCAGCAGCAGTGGGAGCATGTAGATCAGCAACGAGCCCAGCATGCTGGGTTGGTTGACCGTGGTGTTGGACTTAATGCCTTTGCCGTTCAGGGCCTCGAATAGCGGAACCGCGTATCCGGTCGGATACTTCGCGATGACCTTGGTCGACTTCGCGGTCTCGTCGGTGGCACTCTTCAACTCCAGCCGCAGCTGCTGCTCACGGTCGTCGATCTGGGCTGACTTGACGTTGTCGGCGTTGATCTGGGCCACCGCCACCGAGGTGTCGATCGGCTTGAACCCGCGGGTGTCGTCGCTGAAGAAAACAAACAACCAGCCCAGGAGCAACACAGCGGAGATCACCGTCAGTGTCCGCACAACAGTTTTCCGGTTCACAAGCGTTCGGCCCCGGGGGCCCGTCCTTCCGTCTGCTCAGCCTTGAACGACCAGGTTACCGCTACCCCGACGGCAGGTGCCGCGCCGAGGGTTTCCGTCACCGTTTGGTTCCCAATCGCCGATGCGACCCGGCGTCGAATCGCCGTGTGCTTGGCTGGGGCTGGTGAGGGCCCCGATCGAGCGGTTCGTCGACGTCAACGGCGTCCGGTTACGGGTTCTCGAGTCCGGCCGGGCCGACGCACCGACGGTGATCCTGGCCCACGGCTTCCCCGAACTGGCCTACTCCTGGCGCCACCAGATACCCCGCCTGGCCGAGGCCGGTTATCACGTGCTGGCACCCGACCAGCGCGGCTATGGCGGATCAACCCGGCCGGACGCGATCGAGGCTTACGACATCGCGGCGCTGACCGGGGATCTGGTCGGCCTGCTCGATGCCCTCGGTGCCGAACGCGCCGCCGTCATCGGGCACGACTGGGGAGCGGTGGTCGCCTGGAGCCTGCCGTTGTTGCATCCCGATCGGGTCGCCGCCGTAGCGGGATTGAGCGTGCCGCCGGTACCCCGGCCGTTGACTCCGGTCACCGACGCGTTGCGCCGGATGTTCGGGGAGAACTTTTTCTACATGCTGTATTTCCAGCAGCCCGGTGTCGCCGATGCCGAGATGGCTGCCGATCCACGCCGCAGTCTGCGCAGGATGCTCGGCGGGATGCGGACCCCGTCAGACGACGCCGATGTGGCGCGGATGTTGGCACCGGGGCCTGAGGGGTTCATCGACCGGCTGCCCGAGCCTGACCGGCTACCGGACTGGTTGACCGCCGCCGACCTCGACCATTACGTCGCCGAGTTCACCCGGACCGGCTTCACCGGTGCGCTCAACTGGTATCGCAACTACGAACGCAATTGGGAAATCATGGCCGCACCGGCGGCTCAAACCATTAGCGTGCCAGCACTTTTCGTGGGTGGAACCGACGACCCCGTGCTGAAGTTCACACGGACCGACCGAGCGCGCGAGGTCGTCGTGGGTCCATACCGGCAGGTGCTGCTCAATGGCGCCGGGCACTGGATTCAGCAGGAGCGGCCCGAGCAGGTCACCACCGAACTGCTGGCGTTTCTCGCCGACGTCGAGTGGGCATGAATTAGCTGGTGGCGAAACAGTCGCGGAGGCGCGCTACGGTGAATCATGGCCATCTTCACAATTCCGCGCCGGCGCACGGCAGCCATGGTTGCTGGTGTGGTGGCGGCGACAGTCGCCGCGGGCCTCACCGGGTGTGACTCGAACGCCGGGCCGGTCGCGACGAGTCCGCGTCAGGTCACCGTGGTGGGCTCGGGTGAGGTGCGAGGTGCGCCCGACACCCTGACCGCCGACGTAGGCATCGAAGTGGTGGCCCCCGACGCGACGGCCGCGATGAACCAGGCGAGTGATCGCCAGCGGGCGGTGATCGAGGCCCTGACAGCGGATGGGACCGACGCCAAGGACATCAGCACCACCGGGGTCAACCTGCAACCGCAGTACGGCGAGAATTCCGTCGTCACCGGATACCGGGCCGGGAACACCATCGGGGTCAGGATTCGCGACCTCGACGCCGCCCCGGAGCGGCTTGCCGCGATCGTCGATGCCGGCGGCGACGCCACTCGCATCAACTCGGTCACCTTCTCCATCGAGAACGACTCGACACTCGTCAGCGAGGCTCGCGCCGAGGCGTTCGCCGACGCCAAGAACCGGGCGCAGCAGTATGCGGAGTTGTCTGGTCTGTCTCTGGGCAGTGTCATCTCGATCTCTGAGGCACCCGGCAGCGGGCCGCCGGTGGCAGTTCCGATGCCGCGAGCCGAAGCGATGGCGGCTCCGGTGCCACTGGAGCCGGGCGAGCAGACTGTGAACTTCTCGGTCACCGCAGTCTGGGAATTGAACTAACCGACAGGCGTGGGGAAACGAATTCTCCAGGGCCCGTTGGCAATCAGTGCTGGTAGACCTTGGGATCAAGGGTGCCGATATAGGGCAGGTCGCGGTAGCGCTCTGCGTAATCCAGTCCGTATCCGACGACGAATTCATTGGGAATGTCGAAGCCGATGTAGGCGATCTCGAGATTGTCGCGCACCGCGTCGGGTTTGCGCAGCAGTGTGCACACCCGCAGCGACCGTGGATGGCGGGTGGCCAGGTTGCGTAGCAACCAGGACAGCGTCAGCCCGGAGTCAACGATATCTTCCACGATCAGCACGTCTCGGTCGGCGATGTCGCGGTCGAGGTCTTTGAGGATGCGAACCACGCCCGAGGACGATGTCGCCGAACCGTAGGAGCTCACCGCCATGAACTCCAACTGGGTGGGCAGCGGGATCGCGCGCGCCAGGTCGGTGACGAACATCACCGCGCCCTTGAGTACCGTCACCAAGAGCAGATCCTGATCGGTGAGCACCTCGGCGTAGTCGCGGCCGACCTGGGCGCCGAGTTCGACGGTCCGGGCCGCAATCCGCTCCGCGGAGACCAACACCGACTTGATGTCCCCGGCATACAGCTCGTGCGCTGACACGCCCACAGCGTGCCATGCCGGGTGCGGATAGGAACAATCAGACCGGCTCGCGACGCAGGGTCAGGAGCGCGCCGCGCCGCTGCACCAACAATCTGGTGTAGGGCAGGTCGGAGCTGACCGCCACCGGCCCCTGGCCGCGCCAGGCGATCACCACCGCGTCCACGGCCTTGATTTGAGGGTCGGTGAGTCCGCTCGCGCCGCCGGCAAGCAACCAGCCGCGGATCATCCGGCGTCGCAGGGCGGCGGGCAGCCCCTCGATGGCGGTGGCATCCAGGTCATCGCCGGCCCGGGCCGCCGGTAGTTCATCAGCGGCCAGTCCATCAAGTGCGTCGGTGTCCTCGCGCAATGCCGAGGCGGTCCGGGCCAGCGCTTCCGCCACCCCACCGCCCAGGACCTGTTCGAGCAGCGGCAGCACCTCGGTGCGCAGCCGCACCCGGGTGAACCGAGGGTCGCTGTTGTGCGGGTCATCCCAGGCGGTCAGTCCGAGTTCGGCGCAGGCGGCACGAGTAAGTGCGCGACGGTGCCCCAGCAGCGGCCGGTACCACGGCGGGTCACTGGGCCGCATACCGGCGATCGACCGCGCACCTGAACCCCGTCCCAGCCCCATCAACACGGTCTCGGCCTGGTCGTCCAAGGTGTGTCCGAGCAGCACCGGTGCGCCCAGCCGGGCACCATCGAGTGCGCGGTACCGGGCGGTCCGGGCGGCCGCCTCAGGACCTCCTCCATGCCCGACCTGCACGCGCAGGACCTCAGCCCGAACGCAGCCCAGCGCCCGGGACTGTTCGGCGGCTGCCGCGGCCACCAGGTCCGAATCGGGCTGGAGTCCGTGGTCGACGATCAGGGCTGTGGTGGGCAGGGTCGCCGCCGCGGCGGCGGTCAGCGCCAGCGAGTCGGGGCCACCGGACAGTGCCACGCACCAGGCCGGCGCGTCAGCAAGCCAGGTCGCGGCGAACCCGGCCAGCGTCGTGCGCAGCCCGGCTACAGCACTCGGTCGATCCACCGCTGCGGATTTTCGATCTCGTCGGGGAGCGGCAGGGTGTGCGCGCCGGTCCAGACCGCATTGAAGCGCGCCATCCCGACCCGGTCCACCACGTGGTCGACAAAGGCCTTGCCGCGGGTGTACTGACTGAGCTTCGCGTCCACTCCGAGCAGTGCGCGCAACACCCGTTGCAGCGGCGGCTGCGTGCGGTGTCGGCGGTCATCGAAGCGCCGGCGGATGAGTTGAACAGTTGGCACCACGGAGGGTCCGACGGCGTCCATCACATGATCGGCGTGCCCTTCTAGCAAGGTGCCGAGTACCAGCAGCCGATCAAGCGCCGCACGTTGCGGTTCGGACTGCACCGCGCGCAGCAGTCCGATGATGCCGTCGCTGCCAGCACCGGCGTCGCCTGTCCCGCGGCGACGGTCCTTGACGAAACCGGCAAGCCGACCCAGGACTCGTCCGACATCCTCGCCACCGTCGGAGGTGATCACTGCCAGCGCGCGCGACATGTAGTGAGCCAGCCATGGATTGGCGGTGAACTGCACTCGATGGGTGACCTCGTGCAGGCACACCCACAGCCGAAAGTCTCTCGGCACCAGCCGAAGTTGGCGTTCGACCGAGATCACATTGGGATAGACCAGAAGCAGACAACCGCCATCGTCACTACCGAAAGGGTCGTACTGACCCAGGATGCCCGTGGAGACGAACGCCAACACCGCGCCGGTCTGCGCGCCGGCGAGGCGACCGGGAAGGGCGTTGTTCGCCGCGGTGGCGCCACCGGCCATCGCATTGACCGCCGCGGTGGCGCCACCGGTCATCACCCGCATGGAGTCCGACGCCGCGCGAATCCACTCCTCTCTGTTGACGACGCGAGCCTCGGCGATCGGCCCGTCACAGAGCAGTCCGGTCACATCACGGACGGGCCCTTCGGCAACGCGGGAGAATTCCGACAGGTCGGCGATCACTTGCCGGCGGGTGTAGTCGGTGGCGGGTGGACCGGGACGAGCAAGCCGGGCTCCCACCGTTGCAGCGAAGCGCCAGTCGACTGCTTTCCCGACGGTCAACTCAGCGGGCCGGTTGAGCAGACTCATGATCCACAGCCGCAGGTGCGCAGCAGGCCAGCCAGCGCATCTATGGCGGTTCGTCCCTCGATCCCGGCGTTGTTGGAAATGAATGCGAACGTCAGCACCCGGTCATTGGTATCGGTGACAATCCCGGCCAACGAGTTGATTTTCGTCAGCGACCCGGTCTTGGCACGCAGCCAACCCGCCGGGGATGTCACCGGATCACCGCCGACGAACCGGTTCGACAGGGTGCCGCTTCCCCCGGCGATCGGTAGCAGGTCGACCATCGGCCGAAGTACCGGTTGGTCGGGACCGGCGGCCGCGTTCACCACCTCGTCGAGGGTCTTGGCGGTCAGCAGGTTGACCACCGACAGACCGCTGGAGTCCACCAGCGATGCTCCGGCCATATCGATGTTCGCCGACGCCAGTGCGGCCACCACGGCATCGACGGCCCCGGCGAAGCTCAGCGGCCGGCCGGTCGCCTTCGCCACTTCGCGGCCGATGGTCTCGGCCATCACGTTGTCTGAGGTGTTCATCATTTCCAGCAGCCGTTCCATCAGCGGAGCGGACTGCACCGATGCCAGTTGCCTGCCGCCAGCCGGGCCGGGCGCGAAGGTGACCCGAGCCGGGTCGATGCCGAGTGCTGCCGCGAGCGCACGGCCGGCGTCGAGTGCCGGCGTCGCTGACCGCCGGGATTCCAGCGTGGACGGCTGAATCCTTCCGGCATCGAGCATCACCGATTGGATGGGGGCGATGTCGCCGCCCCAGATATCCGCGGGATCCCAGCCGGGTGCCATATCGGGGCCAGCGAACAGCGAGGTGTCCACCTGCACCGCGGTCGCCGCGATGCCGCTTGTGCGAACCTGATCGGCCAGGTCGGCGATCCTGGCCGCGCCGCGGTACCAGGTTGGCACGCCGGGCGCGGCGCCCGACAGGGTCGGGTCGCCGCCGCCCACGAGCACGACCACGCCGGGCATCCGGCTCTGATCGGCCGCCTGGACCGTCGTGGTGATGCGGGTATCGCGATCGAGCGTGAGAAGGGCGGCGGCCGTCGTCAGCACTTTGTTGGTCGACGCCGGCAGCATCGGAACCCCGGCGCGCTGCTCCCACAACTGCTGCCCGGTCTTGGCATCGGTGATACGGCCGCTGAGGGTGCCGAGGTTGGGATCGGCGACGGCGGCGGCCAGCGTGGCCGTCAAGCCCTGGGTGGTCGGCACGGCCGCTGAGTCGGGGACACCCACCACGGCCGGGTTCGCGCTGACGAGTTGCCGCGGCGCGGGGACCTGAGCGTTGCTTTTGCCTCCGGAGCCCAGTAGCGCCGCAGCGGCGACTACCACGGCGACCAGTGCGATCACCGCGGCCGCCAGCACCACACTGGTGCCGCGCGCCGGTGTGCGGACCATGACCCTCCTGATACTGCGTCCGGGAAGGGCGCCCCGTTCGGAGTTCCCTCTGCCCGATGAACCTTCGCGCCCAAGGACCATTGTGCCCAATGAACCCGTGAAAAAGGGTATCGCTGCGTACTGTGATGCCGCGTCGCCGACTGGCGGCCATAGCCAGTGAGGAGTCGGACGGTGCACTTCGACGTCACGATCGAAATCCCGAAAGGCCAGCGCAACAAGTACGAGATCGACCACAAAACCGGCAGATTGCGCCTGGACCGCTACCTGTACACACCGATGGGGTATCCGGCCGACTACGGCTACATCGAAGACACCCTCGGCGAGGACGGCGATCCGCTCGATGCGCTGGTCCTGCTGCCCGAATCAGTGCATCCCGGTGTCATCGTCCTCGCTCGCGCGGTCGGGATGTTTCAGATGGTCGACGACGCCGGCGGCGACGACAAGGTGATCTGCGTTCCAGCCGGTGACCACCGCTGGGATCACATCACTGATCTAGCCGACGTGCCGAGCCACGAACTCGACACCATCAAGCACTTCTTCATCCACTACAAGGATCTCGAGCCGGGCAAGTACGTCGAGGGCGCCGATTTCGTGGGGCGCGCCGCGGCGGAGGCCGAGATCGAACGGTCCCGAGTTCGGTTCGCCGCCGAGGGGCACTAAACCCGTCCCCACCGCGCGGGTGTGCCGAACGGTGAGAGTTTTCCTGGCCGTAACGCACGGTAACGCTGTTGTGGCATCTGTTTTTAATGATTGCCCTGTGTTGCTGCACCAGGGCATTGGGATTGAGGCCTTCAACGACCTGCCGACTCGTCGAGCAGTTCATGCGCTCTACGGATGCGCCAACAGCCTCACGTTGGCGGCCGAACTCGCCCGCGAACGTCCTTTTGCCAGCCACGACGCGCTGTTTCGCCGCGCCGATGCGTTGCTGTTCGCGCTGCCGGAGGATGCGATCGACGACATCCTGGCAGCTCACCCCCGAATCATGAACCGCCTTGGTAGCGCCCACGCCACGCACAACGACGCCGAGACCGAGCGCAAGATCGTCCGCGATGAAATCGCCAAGGTTCACCGCAGCAGGCTCGAGCGCCTGCTTGGCCCTCCGGGCGGCTACGACAACTGGCGGTGACTGAGCGTCACATCACCTCAGCGGGCGTCGAGGATCCGCGTCTTGACCAGGCTTGCCACCATGGTGATCAGCAGCGTCACCACGATCACCGCCAGGCTCAACAGGGTGGGGATCTCTGGCACGTTGACCGGAGCGCCACCATTGATGAACGGCAGCTCGTTTTCGTGCAACGCGTGGAGCAGCAGTTTGACGCCGATGAAGAAAAGGATGAAGGCCAGCCCCTGAGAGAGATAGACCAGCCGATTGAGCAGGTCACCCAGCAGGAAGTACAGCTGCCTGAGCCCCATCAGCGCGAACACGTTGGCGGTGAACACCAGGTAGGGCTCGCTGGTCAGGCCGTAGATCGCCGGGATCGAATCCACCGCGAACAATAAATCGGTGGTTGCCAGTGCGACGATGACCAGGAACATCGGCGTCATGACTCGCTTGCGACCCCGTTTGACGTAGAGCTTGAGGCCGTGCCAGCTGTCGGTGGTATTGAGGTAGGTCTTAGCGAAACGCACCACCGCGTTGTCCGCGTCGTCACTGTGATCGGTGTCGCGTGCCAACTTGACGGCGGTGAAGACCAGGAACGCCCCAAAGACATAGAAGATCCAGGAAAACCTCTGTATGGCAACGGCTCCCAGCGCGATGAAGACGCCGCGGAACACCAGAGCCAGCACGATGCCGACCAGCAGTGCCTGCTGCTGATGGATTTTGGGCACATTGAAGCTGGCCATGATGATCACGAAGATGAACAGGTTGTCGATCGACAGGCTGTATTCGGTGAGCCACCCGGCGTAAAACTCCAAGCCGAACTGGCTGCCGTGGAAGTTCCACACCCAGATTCCGAATGCGACCGCCAGACCGATGTAGAACCCCAGCGCGATAAGGCATTCCCGCCGGCTTGGCTCGTGGGGTCGGCGGGCGAACACCACCACGTCCACCAGCAGAACAGCGAGCGTCACCGCCAAGGTGACGATCCACTCGATCGCGGACACGTTCACTGCTCGACCTCCGGCCGCCAAAAAACGCCCGAGGTCTCTTCCGCCGCCGAGGCGACCTGCGGTACCGGACGGCCGACACGGCCACCGTGGTGACGACACCGCAGCGAAGGAATACTCCCCTCTCGCCGGAAGTGTCTCAGGTGGGATCCCGCGATGTCACACCGGGGCATCAGCGCCTGTTAACGCCTAAGATTCGCAGGCGTGGCGCTGCCCGGGGTCCCCCATCACTATCTGCGATCCGATCAGGCCCCGTCCCCGCGGACTTTGATCGACGTTCTCTATGACACCGCCGCGCGCTACCCGGACGCCCCCGGCATCGATGACGGCGCGGTGCAGCTGACTTACGCGGAGATGATCGCCGACATCGAGCAGGGTGTGCGCTGGCTGGCCGCGCGGGGAATCGGCCGGGGCGACCGGATTGGGATCCGGATGCCCTCGGGCGGCTACTCGCTGTATATGGCCATCCTGTCGGTACTCGCGACTGGTGCGGCCTACGTGCCGGTGGACGCCGATGATCCGCAGGAGCGGGCCGAGTTGGTATTCGGCGAAGCCGGGGTCGTCGGGGTGATCACCGAAGCGGGCCTGAGCCGCGGCTCGGGTTCGTCGCGCGGTTGGAGCGCCGGCCCACCCGCGGTCGGTGACGATGCCTGGATCATCTTCACCTCGGGCTCCACCGGCGTTCCGAAGGGAGTCGCGGTCACTCACCGGAACGCGGCGGCGTTCATCGATGCCGAGGCGCGGATGTTCCTGCAGGACAACCCAATCGGACCGGGTGATCGGGTACTGGCCGGACTTTCGGTCGCCTTCGACGCCTCGTGTGAGGAGATGTGGCTGGCCTGGCGTCACGGAGCCTGCCTGGTGCCGGCGCCGCGCGCCCTGGTGCGCAGCGGGATGGATCTGGGGCCGTGGCTCGTCTCACGGGATATCACCGTGGTGTCGACGGTGCCGACGCTCGCGGCGCTGTGGCCGGCCGAGGCCCTGGAGGCGGTCCGACTGTTGATTTTCGGTGGGGAGGCCTGTCCGCCCGAGTTGGCGGAGCGACTGGTCACCGACGGCCGTGAGGTGTGGAACACCTACGGACCGACCGAAGCCACCGTGGTGTCCTGCGGCGCACGACTCGACGGCGCCGGACCGGTCAGCATCGGGTTGCCGTTGGACGGCTGGGATCTGGTTGTCGTCGACAGCGCCGGCACTCCGGTGGAACTCGGCGGGGTCGGCGAATTGGTGATCGGCGGACTGGGCCTGGCGCGCTACCTCGACCCGGTGAAGGACGCCGAAAAGTTCGCGCCGATGCCGTCGCTGGGCTGGAACCGCGCCTACCGCAGCGGCGACCTGGTCCGGTTGGAAGCCGACGGGCTGTACTTCCAGGGTCGGGCCGACGACCAGGTCAAGGTCGGCGGTCGCCGCATCGAACTCGGCGAGGTCGACTCCGCTCTGGTGCACCTGCCCGGTGTCAGTGGTGGAGCTGCTGCTGTGCGTAAAACCGCCAGTGGCACACCGGTTTTGGTCGGATACATCGCCTCAGCCGACCCCGCCTTCGACCTGGATGCCGCGCGCGCGCACCTCACCGCTTCGTTGCCGGCGGCTATGGTCCCCCGGCTGGTGCTGCTCGACGAACTGCCCACCCGGACATCGGGAAAGGTCGACCGGGATGCGCTGCCATGGCCCGCCCCCGGTCACGAGGATCATGACGGCCCCGAACTCGGCGGCACCATGGGCTGGCTCGCGGGGCTGTGGCGGGACGTCCTCGGCGCGACTGTCGACGGACCCGAGGCGGACTTCTTCGCCCTCGGTGGCGGCTCACTGTCCGCCGCGCAGTTGGTGGTCGCCCTGCGCGGACGCTATCCCGGGATGACGGTCGCCCAGCTCTACGACCACCCCAGGCTCGGGTCGCTGGCGGGTTTCCTTGACGACATCGACCAGCGCAACCCCGCGCCCGTCGCCGTCACACCGCGAACGGTCGCTCCGACGCCGCTGTCTACGCAGTTCGCACAGGTCCTTCTCACCGCACCATTGGCGACGCTGACCGGCCTGCAGTGGGTGACCTGGCTCGCGCTGATCAACAACATCGTCTCCGGCATCTATCCGCTGCCGTGGCTGGTGCCGGTGAGTTGGTGGCTGATCGGCGGCGCCTTCGCCGCCTTCATCACCCCGCTCGGCCGGATGGGCATCGCCGTCGTGGGCGCCCGAATTCTTGTGCGCAACCTCAAGCCGGGCAGCTACCGCCGCGGCGGGTCTGAACACATGAGGGTGTGGTTGGCCGAGCGGTTGGCTGATGCTAGCGGAGCAGAGAACCAGGCCGGTGCACCGTGGCTGGTGTATTACGCACGGGCACTGGGCAATTCAGTTGGTAAGGGTGTGGACTTGCACTCTGCACCGCCGGTGACGGGCATGTTGACCCTGGGCCACCGTAGTTCGGTCGAACCCGAGGTTGACCTCAGCGGGCACTGGATCGACGGCGATGCGTTCCACGTTGGCCCGATCACCATCGGTGACGACGCGACCATCGGCGCGCGGACCGCACTGCTGCCCGGCGCGGTAATCGGAAAAAACGCCGACGTAGCGGCAGGCTCGGCCGTCGTCGGCAAAGTCAAAAGCGGCCAGTACTGGAAGGGCTCGCCCGCGATCAAATCGGGTAAGGCCCGCCACCCCTGGCCCGACCACCGGCCGCCGCGGGCGTCGCGCTGGGTCTTCGTCTACGGACTGTCCTCGCTACTTCTTGGAGCGTTACCGCTGGCATCGCTGACTGCGGGACTCGCAGTTCTCGCCTACCCGGCCCGCCGGAGTGCCACCCTCAGCGACGCAGTGGCCGCCGCCGCGCCGTGGATCCCGGTGGCCACCGGAGTCGCACTGGTGGTTTATGCGGCACTGACGGTGATCGGGGTGCGCTGGCTCTCGCTCGGTCTGCGCGAGGGCTATCACCCGGTCCGCAGCCGCGTGGGCTGGCAACTGTGGGCGACAGAGCGGCTGATGGATGCCGCCCGCAGCTATCTGTTCCCGCTCTATGCCAGCCTGTTGACCCCGGTGTGGCTGCGGGTGCTGGGCGCGAAGGTGGGGCGCAACACCGAAATCTCTACTGCGTTGCTGACGCCGAAATTCACCGTGATCGAAGATGGGGCGTTTCTTGCCGATGACACCATGGTTGCGTCATACGAACTCGGCGGCGGCTGGATCCACGTCGCCACGGCCACCGTCGGCAAGCGAGCATTCCTGGGCAACTCCGGTATCACCCAGCCCGGCCGTCGGGTTCCCGACGATGGTCTGGTTGCGGTGCTCTCCGCCACCCCATCCAAGGCCAAGGCCGGTTCATCGTGGCTGGGAAGTCCGCCGATTCGGTTGCGCCGCAATGCCGACAGCGCCGATCCGGCGCTGACCTACGCCCCGCCGATGCGCCTGAAGGTGATGCGCTCCGCTGTCGAAACCTGCCGGCTGTTACCGGTGATGGTGACCTTCGCCATCGGAGCGGCGACACTTGCCAGTCTGCAGATGCTTGTCCTCCGCGGCGGGTACGGCCTGGCCGCACTGGGCAGTGGCGTCGTACTACTGGCGGCCGGGGCGGTCGCGGGCATCTGCGCTGTGGTCGCGAAGTGGCTTGTGGTGGGAAGGATCAAAGTCGGCGAGCACGCACTGTGGTCGTCTTTCATCTGGCGCAACGAGGTGTCGGACACCTTCGTCGAGACGGTGGCGGCGCCGTGGTTCGCCCGGGCCGCCAGCGGTACGCCGGTGATGAACGTGTGGTTACGGGCGCTGGGTGCCAAGATCGGCCGCGGTGTGTGGTGCGAGACGTACTGGCTGCCCGAGGCAGACCTGGTGAGGTTGGGCGACGGCAGCACGGTGAATCGTGGCTGCGTGGTGCAGACCCACCTGTTCCATGACCGGATCATGCGGATGGACACCGTGGTCCTCGAGAACGGCGCGACACTCGGAACGCATTGTGTGGCGCTGCCGGCATCCCGTATCGGCGCCGGGGCGACGATCGGGCCCGCGTCATTGGTGATGCGGGGCGATGAGGTGCCACCCTCCACCCGCTGGCAAGGCAATCCCATTGCCCCATGGCAGGTTGGCCGCACGGCGGGCGGAAACTCAGGCCGATCGCCACAGGTGCCACAAATTCCGGGAACGCTGGGAATGTCCGAGTGAAGAACACCGCCAAAAAGTCGCGGAAGACACCGGTGATCGACCCCTACCTGCCGAACAACGGCAACTTCGGTTACCGCGTTTCGCGCTACGAACTCGATGTCGAGTACAAGGTCGCCAGCAACCGCCTCAGCGGTAGAGCGACCATCACCGCCGCCACGCTGGCGTCACTTCAGACGTTCACGCTCGATTTGCACGACTCCATGAACGCAACCAAGGTCACCGTGAACTCCCACCGGCCGGCCCACTTCGCCGCCTCAGAGGGCAAGCTGCGGATACGGCTGTCCGATCCACTGCCGGCCGGCTCGGCGATGTCGATCGTCATCCGCTATAGCGGCGCCCCTCGGCTGATCCGGAGCCTCTGGGGCGATGTGGGATTTGAGGAACTGTCCAACGGCGTCTTGGTGGCGGGCCAGCCCAATGGGTCACCGTCGTGGTTTCCCTGCGACGACCATCCCAGTTCGAAGGCCAGCTACCGAACCACGATCAGCACCGACAGCCCGTACTACGCGGTGGCTGCCGGCGAACTGGTATCGAAACGGGTCCGGGCGGGCCAGACGGTGTGGACCTACGAACAACCCGAACCAACCTCGACGTATCTGGCCACCCTGCAGATCGGCATGTATTCGGCACATCGGCTACCCAAGGCACCGGTGCCGATGACGGCGATCCTCCCTGACCGGCTGCGCTGTAACTTCGATCGCGACTTCGCCCGCCAGCGCGACATGATGAAGCTTTTCATCGCACTGTTCGGCCCCTATCCGCTGGCAGGTGGTTACACCGTGGTGGTAACCGACGACGAACTCGACATTCCCTTGGAGGCACAGGGGGTCTCGATCTTCGGCGCGAACCACTGCGACGGGACGGGAGCGTCGGAGCGGTTGATCGCGCACGAACTCGCCCACCAGTGGTTCGGCAACAGTGTCACGGTGCGCCGTTGGCGCGACATCTGGCTCCACGAAGGATTCGCCTGCTACGCCGAGTGGCTCTGGTCGGAGAACTCCGGGGGGCGCAGCGCCGACGAACTCGCCCGCCAGTACCACCGGAAACTGGCGGAACAACCCGCGGACCTTGTGCTGTCCGACCCGGGTGCCGCGGACATGTTTGACGACCGGGTATACAAACGCGGCGCGCTGACTCTGCACGCATTGCGCGGCATCATCGGCGACGAGAAGTTTTTCGCGCTCTTGCGCGACTGGACCACGCGCCATCGGCACGGCACCGTCGTCACCGACGACTTCACCGGACTGGCCGCGAACTACGCCGAGGAATCACTGCGCCCCCTGTGGGACACCTGGCTTCATTCCATGCCGGTGCCGCCGCTGTGACTGACGGCAGCGCCGGGATGGACGCCCTAGGCGCCTCGGCCGGACCGGTCGCTCGCGGCAGCATTGCGCGGGTGGGGTTGGCCACCGCCGTCAGCGCGGCATGCGGCTATGCGGTCCTTTATCTGGCCGCACGCAGACTGGACCCGGCGGACTTTTCGGTGTTCGGGGTGTTCTGGGGCGCCTTCGGTTTGGTTACCGGCGCGGCCAACGGACTGCTTCAGGAGGCTGCCCGCGAAGTGCGTGCCAATCCCGCAACGACCGCGCCCGCCCGCGGCCCGCACACCAGTCCGATGCGGGTCGCCGCCGGGGTCGGCCTCGCGGCGGCGGCGGTCATCGGCGGTAGTTCGCCGCTGTGGGCTTCGCAGGTTTTCGCCGAGGCGCAAGGTCTGTCGGTGCTGTTGCTCTCGGCGGGCCTGGCCGGATTCTGTCTGCACGCAACACTGCTGGGCATGCTCGCCGGAGTGGGTCAATGGGGCCGCTACGGCGCCCTGATGGTGACCGACGCCATCATCCGGGTCGTTATCGCCACGGCGGCGTTCCTCCTCGGCTGGGATCTCACCGGATTCCTGTGGGCCACCGTCGGGGGTGCGGTCGCCTGGGTGCTGATGCTGACGGCGTCGCCTGCGGTGCGCAGCGCGGCCCGGCTACGCATGCCGGGCAGCATTGCCACATTTCTGCGCGGAGCCTCGCATTCCATCGCTGCATCGGGTGCGAGCGCGATCCTGGTGATGGGTTTTCCGGTGCTCCTGAAGGCAACGTCGGGGCAACTGGGCGCGGCAGGCGGAGTGGTGATCCTCGCGGTCACCCTGACCCGGGCACCGTTGCTGGTGCCGATGACGGCCATGCAGGGCAACTTGATCGCCCACTTCGTCGACCACGCGGCCCGGCGCCGTGGCACGCGTCTGCAGGCCCTGCTGAAACCCGCCGCGGTGATCATGCTGGTCGGGATCGCGGGCATTCTGGCCGCCGGGACACTGGGACCCTGGCTGTTGCGGGCCGCCTTCGGCCCGCAGTACCAAACCTCAGGCACGCTACTCGCCTGGCTGACGGCGGCAGCGATATCGATCGCCGTCCTGACGCTCACCGGTTCGGCGACGGTGGCCGCCGCACTGCACCGGGCGTACGCACTGGGTTGGGTAGCCGCCACCGTGACCGCAGCGGGTTTGCTCACCCTGCCACTGGACCTTGCGACGCGCACGGTGGTGGCCCTGCTGTGCGGACCACTGGTCGGGATCGCCGTCCACCTCGCGGCGTTGGGCCGGGCCGGCGACTGAATCGTCACCTCGGCGGCGGCGGTCCAGCGCCGTGTACGTTGTGGACATCGACCCCTCCCGCGTCTGGATCATCGTTCCGGCTTTCAACGAGGCGCAGGTCATCGGCGATGTCGTCGCAGACCTGCGGTCGGTGTTCGCCCATGTGGTGTGCGTGGACGACGGCAGCAGCGACACCACCGCCGAGACCGCCCTGCGCGCCGGAGCGCACGTTGTGTCGCATCCGGTGAACCTTGGTCAGGGTGCGGCGATCCAGACCGGCGTGGAGTACGCCCGCAGTCAGCCGGGTGCCGCCGTCTTCGCAACCTTCGACGCCGACGGTCAGCACCGACTCAAAGATGTCGTGTCGATGATGGAGAGGCTGTCCCGCGGCGATGTCGACATCGTGATCGGCACGCGCTTCGCCGGCTCGACGATCAGCCACACCCCGCCGCTCAAACGGCTCATCCTGCGGACTGCGGCGCGGGTCGGTCCCAGCAGCCGCCGACTGGGCCTGACCGACGCCCACAATGGTCTGCGCGCTTTCGGCAAGACCGTCGCCGATCACCTCGACCTCACTATGAGCGGGATGAGCCATGCCAGCGAGTTCATCGCACTCATTGACGAAAACCGTTGGCGGGTAGCCGAAGAGCCGGTTGAAATTCTCTACACCGATTATTCTGTGTCCAAGGGCCAACCCCTACTCAACGGGGTGAACGTCGTTTTTGACGGATTCCTGCGCGGGAGGTTGCGGCGGTGAACTGGATACAGGTGCTGTTGATCGCCGCGGTGGTAACACTGCTGGTATACCTTCTGCGCGCCCGTAGTAACGCCAAGGCAAAAGCCTGGGTCAAGATCGGTTATGCGCTCTTCGTCATTGCCGCGGTCTACGCGATCCTGCGCCCGGACGACACCACCGTGGTGGCCAATTGGCTCGGCGTGAACCGCGGCACCGACCTGTTGTTCTATGCCTTGGTCATCGCATTCATCTTTACCACGTTGAGCACTTATCTGCGGTTCAAGGATCTCGAGCTCCGCTACGCCAGGTTGGCACGCGCGGTCGCACTCGCGGGTGCCAGGACGCCGGAAAGCTAACGCGCGCCGAAGTATTCGACGGTCCGCCGGATGCCGTCCTCGAGACCGATCTGCGCACGCCAGTCAAGTACCGTCTGCGCCCTGCCGGCATCGAGGCAGGACCGCCTCAGGTCACCGGGCCGCGCCGGCGCCGATCGCGGCGCATCGGGCGCGCCGACTGCGGCGGCCACCAGGGTGTGCAGCGCGCGGTCACTGGTTTCCACGCCGGTGCCAACGTTGAAGCGCTGTCCTGATCCTCCGCCGTCGGACGCGCGAACGAACGCCTCGATGACATCGTCGACGAACACGTAGTCGCGGGTGTTGGAACCGTCGCCGAAGACCATCGTGGGCTCGCCGGCCAATAGCGCCTTAGTGAAGACGGCGACCACTCCGGCCTCGCCGTGGGGATCCTGACGCGGGCCGTAGACGTTGGCCGGCGCGATGTGTGTGCAGTCCAGTCCGTAGAGGTGCCGGAAACTAGTGAAATAGGTCTCCGCGGCGAACTTCGCCGCGGCATACGGCGAGGCCGGATCGGCCGGCGCCGTCTCAGCTACCGGATAGCGCGTCGGCACACCGTAGATGGCGCCGCCCGAGGATGTATTGACCACTTTGCGCACGGCGGCGCGACGCGAGGCCTCGGCTAGCCGCACCGCCCCGATGACGTTGACCATCGCATCGGACTGCGGATCCGCCACCGAGCGCCGCACGTCGATCTGAGCAGCCAGGTGAAACACCACCTCAGGTCTGGAATCGGCCAGCAACCCGATCAGGTCGGCGCTGACGATATCGGCCTGGACAAACCCGAAGCCGCCCTGGGCAAGGGCGCCATCGAGATTCGCCAACCGGCCGGAACTGAGGTCGTCAAGGCCGACGACGGTGTGCCCATCGGCCAGCAGTCGGTCGACCAGGGTCGAGCCGATGAAGCCGGCGGCGCCGGTGACCAGTGCCCGCATTTGGCCCACCATACCGGCGCTACCGGGGTGCCCACCCGTACAGTCGATCCGATGTCTGTTCGGCCGACCGTGCGCGTTCCACCGGTCGCCGCGGCCGCGGCGGTGATGATCGCACTGCAGTTAGCGGTCCGGTCGGTAGTTGCCTTCGGCGGCTACTTCTACTGGGACGATCTGATCCTGGTCGGTCGGGCCGGAACCCAACCACTGCTGTCGGCGTCCTATCTGTTCACCGATCACGACGGCCACGTGATGCCGGCGGCGTTTCTGCTGGGCGGCGGGATCACCCGGCTGGCACCACTGGTGTGGGCCGGACCTGCGGTGAGTCTGATTGTGCTGCAACTGATCGCCTCCCTAGCACTGCTGCGGACGCTGCACGTGATCCTCGGCTGGCGAGCCGTCATGCTGATACCACTGTGCTTCGCACTGTTTACACCGCTGGGCGTTCCGGCGTTCGCGTGGTGGGCAGCAGCGCTGAATTACCTGCCGATGGTGGCCGCAATGGCGTGGGTGTGTGGCGATGCGATCCTGTTGGTGCGCACCGGAAAACGGCGCTACGCGGTGACCGGCACCCTGGTCTATCTGGTTGGTCTGTTGTTCTTCGAGAAATCGGCCGTTATCGGGTTCGTCGCTTTCGCACTGGCCGTCCTGTTGCACTATGTGCAGGGCCACGGATCCGCCCTCCGCGTGGTGTGGCAGCGAGGCCTAGCGCTGTGGTCGGCGCTGCTGGCGCTGACGGCGGGCTGGATTGTGCTCTACCTGGTTGTGGTCGACCAGCAGCGCTGGAGCTGGGACCCCGCGATGACCTGGGATCTGTTGCGTCGCTCGGTGACCCACGGAATCGTGCCCGGCCTCATCGGTGGTCCCTGGGTGTGGCAGCGCTGGGCTCCGGCGTCACCCTGGGCGGTGCCGCCGGGCGCGGCGATGGCGATCGGCTGGCTGGCGGTGGCGGCGGCGCTGGCGGTGACGCTGTTACGCAAACAACGCGCCGCCGCACTGTGGCTGGCCGCGGCCGGCTACGTGATCGCCTGCCAGGTTCCCATCTACCTGATGCGCTCCTCG
>Ga0247831_1000518_pt1 | contig 83293 bp, 77 predicted proteins | sample LaCruzMarch2015__9_FD_192406 | JGI IMG/M metagenome (GOLD analysis project Ga0247831, IMG submission 192406) | Freshwater microbial communities from meromictic Lake La Cruz, Castile-La Mancha, Spain - LaCruzMarch2015_1m | ecosystem: Environmental > Aquatic > Freshwater > Lake | place: Spain...
ATACATGTCGCGACCCAGCGGGTTCTTCGGCAGCATGCCTTTAACCGCGGTCTCGATCACGCGCTCAGGAGCTTTAGCGATCAGCTTTTCGAAGTTGATCGACTTGATGCCGCCCGGGAAACCGGAGTGGGAGTAGTACATCTTGTCAGTGGTCTTGGCACCGGTAACACGAATCTGCTCAGCGTTGATGATGACGATGTAGTCACCGGTATCAACGTGCGGAGTGTATTCAGGCTTGTGCTTGCCACGCAGACGGCTTGCAACTTCGGTAGCCAGACGACCCAGGGTCTGACCTGCAGCGTCGACGACAAACCAGTCGCGCTTAACTGTTTCCGGTTTAGCAGTAAAAGTTTTCATTCTTTATAGCCTCAGGGGCCGCCCTGATAAATAAGACGGCGGATCTTACTGAATAGTGCGTACTTTGACAAGTCAAAGGCAGCCGAAAACAGGCGCTATCGGGGGCTCGGGTCAGCGCGTCCGTAATACGGCAAGATTCTTCGGCAGGCGGCGCATCACTTCCACTGCAGAAAGAGGTGCGCAATTATGCAGATTGCGCGGAGAATTTCAACACGATTATGCCAACCCGTTTTCTCAAGGAGCTAGCAATGGATTACCGTCAACTCGGCCGCACTGATCTCAAGGTCAGCAGCCTGTGCCTGGGCACCATGACCTGGGGTGAGCAGAACAGCGCCAGCGAAGGCATCGCCCAGATCGAACGCGCTAAAGCCTACGGGGTAAATTTCATCGATACCGCTGAGATGTATCCGGTACCGCCGCGCGCCGAGACCTACAGCAAGACCGAACAAATCATCGGTGACTACTTCAAGCAGCGCGGTGATCGTGCTGACTGGGTGCTGGCCAGCAAGATCGCCGGCCCCGGCAATGGCATCGGTTATATCCGCGGCGGCCAGCTCAAACACAACCGTGCGCATATCGTTGCGGCACTGGATGCCAGCCTCAAGCGCCTGCAAACCGACTGGATTGACCTATACCAGCTGCACTGGCCGGAACGCCCAACCAATTATTTCGGCCAGCTAGGTTATCGCCACCAGGACAGCGATTTCACGCCACTGGAAGAAACCCTGGAAGCCTTGGACGAGCAGGTCAAGGCCGGCAAGATCCGCCATATTGGCCTGTCCAATGAAACGCCCTGGGGCGCCATGAAATTCCTGCAACTGGCCGAGCAACGCAGCTGGCCGCGTGCAGTCTCGATCCAAAACCCCTACAACCTGCTCAACCGCAGCTTCGAAGTGGGCCTGGCAGAAATCGCCATCCGCGAACAATGCGGCCTGCTCGCCTACTCGCCCCTGGCCTTCGGCATGCTCAGCGGTAAGTACGCAAACGGCGCACGCCCCGCCAATGCGCGCATCAGCCTGTTTAGCCGCTTTGCTCGCTACACCAACTCGGAGTCTGAAAGTGCTTGCGCACGTTACGTCGCCCTGGCGCGCGAGCATGGTCTTGATCCCGCGCAGATGGCCCTGGCCTTTGTAACCGCGCAACCCTTCGTCACCAGCAATATCATTGGCGCGACCAGCCTGGAGCAGCTGGACAGCAACCTGGCCAGCAGCGAACTGACACTCTCTGCCGAGGTACTGGCTGGCATCGAGGCGATTCACAAAGCCCAGCCCAACCCAGCCCCCTGACCAATAGCAACGACATAAAAAAGCCCGGCAATCGCCGGGCTTTTTTATTCAGCGTTCGATCACAGCGAACGGGCGATGATCTCTTTCATGATCTCGTTGGTGCCGGCGTAGATGCGCTGCACCCGTGCATCGGCCCAGGCACGCGCCACCGGGTACTCCCACATATAGCCGTAGCCACCGTGCAACTGCACACACTCATCCAGCACCTTGCACTGCAGGTCTGTACCCCAGTACTTGAGCATCGCAGCGGTCGGCACATCCAGCTTCTTGTTCAGGTGCAATTCCAGGCAGCGATCAACAAACACCCGACCCACCTGAATCTCTGTGGCCATCTCGGCCAATTTGAAGCGGGTATTCTGAAAGTCACCAATTGCCTTGCCGAAGGCCTTGCGCTCGCGGGTGTATTCAAGCGTCCACTTGAGCGCCGCCTCGGCTGACGCCAGAGCGCCAATACCAACGGTCAACCGCTCCTGCGGCAGCTCCTGCATCAGGTAGGCAAAGCCCATACCGGCCTGACCCAGCAGGTTTTCCTTGGGCACGCGCACGTCCTGGAAGAACAGCTCGGAGGTGTCCTGAGCCTTCATGCCGACTTTCTCCAGACGCTTGCCCTTCGAGAAACCAGGGGTGTTGGCCTCAACCAGGAACAGGCTGGTGCCTTTAGCCCCGGCTTTCGGATCGGTCTTAGCCACCACGATCACCAGGTCGGCAAGAAAGCCGTTGGTGATGAAAGTCTTCGAACCGTTGATCACATACTCGTCACCATCCAGCACGGCGGTGGTTTTTACTCCCTGCAGGTCGGAACCGGCACCCGGTTCGGTCATGGCGATGGCGGTGACCATCTCACCGGACACCAGCTTGGGCAGGTAATGCTGCTTCTGCGCTTCGCTGCCGTAATGCAGGATGTAGGGCGCGACGATGTCCGAATGCAGGGAGAAACCGATGCCGGTCAAGCCCAGACGACCGACCTCCTCGATCACCACGGTGCTGTAGAGGAAATCCGCGGACATGCCACCGTATTCTTCCGGGATATGCGAGCAGAGCATCCCCGCCTCCCCCGCTTTATTCCACAGCGCACGATCGATGTGGCCATCCTTCTCCCACTGGTGGTGGAAGGGCACGGCTTCCTGCTCAAGGAACTTGCGCACGCTGTCGCGAAACTGTTCGTGTTCGGAGCTGAAAATCGTTCTGGGGATCATGGCAACACCTGCTTGATAGAGCGGTTTTAAAGTGGCCTCGACTTTAGCCAAGCAAACGCTTGGTCACACTGGACACAAGCGCCAAAAAATAAGACGATCCAGCCAGCTCATGACCACTTAGCCTTAATAAGAACAATATATATGCCGAATCCGTCACCAGCGCCGCTGCACCGCGTCAGCATTCTTGCAACCGAGGGTGTGTTTGCCTCGACCCTGATGCAGGCCAAAGACTTCTTTCACATGGCCAGCCTGCGCTACGGCAAACAGCAGGGCCGAGGCCTGACACCGACCTTTGAAATCCATCTAGTCAGCCCGGACGGCAAGCCCGTGCGCAGCTTCAGTGATGTGCTGATCCCGGTCGACGGCGCACTGGCAGATGCCGACGTGATCATCCTGCCAGCCTTCTGGGATGACTTCGACGCCCTGTGCCAGCGCCACCCGCAAGTGCTCAGCTGGCTGAAACAGCGTCATGCCGCCGGCAGCGCAATCTGCGGCGAAGCCACCGGGGTGTTCTGGATGGCCCAGGCCGGCCTACTCGACGGTAAGGAAGCGACCACCTATTGGCGCTTCTTCAACGAGTTTGCCGAGCGCTTCCCCAAGGTACTGCTAAACCAGGAAAAACACCTGTCGGACGCTGACAACCTGTATTGCGCCGGCGGTGTGACCTCCGCCTGTGACCTGTATATCTACTTGATCGAACGCTTCTGCGGCGCCAGCGTGGCCCAGGGTGTGGCCCGCGACATTCTTTATGAAGTGCAACGCAACTACGCCCCCGGCCGCATCGGCTTTGGCGGGCAGAAGCTGCACCACGACATGACCATCCTGCAAATCCAGCAATGGCTGGAAGACCACTTCGCTGACAAATTCCGCTTCGAGGATGTGGCCCGCGAGCACGGCATGAGCATCCGCAACTTTATGCGCCGCTTCCAGACCGCCACCGGCGATAAACCGCTGCACTACCTGCAGCGCCTGCGCATCGAAACCGCCAAGGGCCTGCTCAGCGCCACCCGCAAGAGCATCAAGACCATCAGCTACGAAGTGGGTTACGACGATGCCAGCTTCTTCGCCCGCCTGTTTCGTCAGCACACGGAACTGTCACCCAACCAGTACCGCCGGCAATTCCAGCACAAGGACAGCCATGCTTAAGGCTGGCCACGGCGGGCAGCGGACACACTGAAAACCCGCGCAACTCATCCTTGGATGGGTGGGGCGCGGGAAGTAGCGCTCTATGATCGGCGCATCCCTTGCGGGACTCCTACAACAACAATCAGGTCATCGCCATGCGCCGCACACTTATTGCCTTACTTGCCGCCTGCAGCTTCAGCGCAGTCGCTGCCGACAACTGGAAACCCTTCCCCTACGACCAAAGCGCCTACGACTATTCAGGCGACAAGCTGCGCCAGGCCTGGCCGCAACTGACCCGTGGTTTCGGCGCCGACTACCCCTTTCCCGACGCCGACTGGGTGGTAACCATGGCCACCACTCATCCGCAGGCATTGGAGAAAACCGTACTGGCCAATACCGGCTTTACTGGCAAGCCGGAAGAAGCCGAGGTCTACGCAGCCAAACTGCAGGATGTCTGGCGCCTGATGTTCCGCGGCGACTTTGCCGAGGCGAAGAAGCAAGGCCTGGCTCTGGGGGTTGGCGGACAAATTCCAGCCATGTTCGCCCAGGTGATCTACGCCATGTTCCTGGTACCCGACCAGGCCGAGAAACATAAGCTGCTGGAAGAAGTGATCAGCTACACCGACCAGGCCGGCGAGCTGATCCAGGCCGACACCGTCGCGCAATTCGGCCGCGTCTACGCCAAGGCGCGCCTGGGCGAAGAACTGTCGGTGCCGGTGGTGCTCAAGCGCGGCTACACCTCGCAGATCCCCGACGAACTCAAGGCGCTGCTGGCCAAACAGCCAAACCAACCCTTCGCCCTAGCCCTCTATGGTGGCTATGAAGCCGGCGTGATCCGCAAGGTCGGCAAGATGGTCGGCCGCATGACCTACGGGGTCAGCGCCGACAATATGGAGAAGTACTTCAGCCGCAGCTTCAAGGCCCAGGACAACCTGCCGATCGGCCACTACGAATACGCCAACGCTCTGACCTACGTGTACGGCGACGACGAACAGGCCAAAGCCCTACAACACCTCAAGCGCGCAGTGGCGATCAAACCGATCAACGCCATGGAGGCCCTGGAAGTGGCCCACGCGCAGAGGATGCTCGCCCAATACGAGCAGAAGCTGGCGCAGAACTAAGCCCCACTGACACGCAAAAAGGCTGCCGGATGGCAGCCTTTTTCATTCTTGCATTGGCAACTTGCTACTTGGCCCGCTCCAATGGCTCCAACTGTGCCCACAACGCCTGCGCTTCTTCCGTCAGCATGGAATAACTGCGGATATCACCATTGCGTTGCGCCTGCATCGCCTCTTCCAACTTGGCACTGTATTGCTTGCGTAGTGTCTTGGCGGGGTCGCGTTTAAACAAACCGAACATGCTGTGTGCCTCTGTCGACAAAGAGCCCCGGATAGGTGCCTGCCCAGCTTAATTCAGGCAGGCGCTTAGCTTGGATCGCAGATGTAACAGCTGATAAAGCGCCTTCAGCCAAATGCGTGATCGCGGATTTTCTGCAACGCCAGCGACATCTTCGCCGCCGGCACCCGCTGCAGATTGCACAGCAGCTCATGGGAGATCTCGGCAATACCGTGGCGCTCGCGCAACAGCGCCGCCATAAAGCAGGTCAGATTGGCCGCCATCTCGGCATCGGCCAGCGCCCGGTGCGCCTTGCCGGTATCAGGCAGGCCGATCCACTGATTGAGATTGCCCAGCTTATGGCTCGGCGCCATGGGCAGCAGTCTGCGTGACAGCAGCAAAGAACAGGCAAACGGCTGCACACGCTGACGGCGAATCAGCGCAAGTTCGGCATCCCAGAACTTCTGATCAAAACTGGCGTTATGCGCCAGCAGCGGCCGATTGCCGACAAACTCCGCCACCTCCTGCATCACCTGCGCGGCAGGGGGTGCGGTGCGCAACATGGCGTTGCTGATGCCGGTGAGCTGCTCGATAAACGGCGGCACCCAGGCGCCGCTGTTCATCAGGCTCTGGTAGCGGGCGACGATCTGCCCATCCTCGACGATCACCACGCCGATTTCCGTGGCACGTGCCTGCTGGGCCGGCGACATGCCGGTGGTTTCAAAGTCGAGAACGGCGATGGAATCTGCAAGCATCAATCAATTTCTCAGCAACAGCGCACCGTCGATCGGCACGTAGCGACTGGCGGCGCGCACCAGCGATTGCGCAGTCAGCCCCGGCACGCCATAGGCCACGGCCTCGACGCCATGGCTGCCGCGAATCTTGTCCAGCAGCAGGTCAAAGTCGCCATCACCAGAGGCCAGCACCACTTCATCGACGCGCGGCGCGGCGTCCATGATGTCGATGGTGATGCCGACATCCCAATCGCCCTTGGCCGAACCATCGCTGCGCTGGATAAAGGGTTTGAGCTTCACGGTAAAACCGAGGTTGCGCAGGATCTGTTGAAACTGCTGCTGCTTCTGATCACCACGATCAATCGCATAGGCATAGGCTTCGACAATCTGCCCATGCTGGCTGATATCGGCCCACAGCGCGGCGTAGTTGAAATGACACCCATAGGCCTGGCGCACGGTGTAATAGAGGTTCTGTACATCGGCGAATACGGCGATCTTCTTCACCGGTAATCCTCATCATGCGGCTGACGGGCAGAAAGCCCTCAGGTTAAAGTCAGCGCGCAGTATGCCAGCCAACAGCCATGGACGGTCGAAATGCATCCAAGCCCCGCCAATACGCCAGAAACCCCAGCACTGCTGATTATCGATATGCAGCAAGGCATCCAGCGCGTCCATACACCGCGTAACAATCCTGGCGCCGAAGCTTGCATCGCTCAGCTGCTGGAGTACTGGCGCAGTGCGGACTTGCCGCTGGTGCATATCCGCCATATTTCCCGTCAGGCCGACTCGGTGTTTGCCCCGGGGCAAAGTGGCGCCCTCTTTCAACCGGCATTGGCACCACGGGCAACCGAGCAGGTGTTCGAAAAGAACGTCACCGACGCATTTACCCATAGCGGCCTTGAGCGCTGGCTACATGCTCGCGCGATCCGCCGCCTGGTCATAGTCGGGGTGGCCAGTGAGAACTCAGTCGAAGCCACCGCACGCAGCGCCAGCAATCTGGGCTTTATCACCCAAGTGGTGGTGGATGCCTGCTACACCTTCGCCAAGAGCGACTATTACGGACAGCTACGCAGTGCCGATGAGGTGCACGCCATGGCCATGGCGAACTTGCGCGATGAGTATGCCGAGGTACTTACCAGCACCGATCTGTTTGCCGCGTTACTGGGTGCGACAAGCAGGATCAGCTAGAGTGCGAGCCTGAATTTGAGTACGACCAGCCCCATGAATATGCTCTCCGCTTTGCGCGACTCCTGGTATTTCTTCAGCCACAACCTGGCGGCGATTGCCCGCCTGTGCCTGCCGTTGATCGTGCTCGAAGGTTTGTTGCTGCAGCAGGTCACCAGCCTGGTGGACGCCGAATCTGCCACCCTCTGGCGCCTGCTCGCCGGTTTGCTGTTCTACCCGTTATATAGCGCCGCGCTGATTCTATTCCTCGACGCACGCAGCCAAGGCCAGCAGCCGCGCGCCCGCGATCTGCTGGCAGCCAGCCTACGACTGTGGCCAAGTTTCGCTCTGCTGGCGGGACTCAATACCTTGGCGGTTCTGCTCGGCGCTTCGCTGTTCGTGCTGCCGGGAATCTGGCTGATGGTCAAACTGGCGTTTGCCGAGTACCTGCTGGTGTTGCGCGGTCTGAGCCCGATGAAGGCGCTGCACGAGAGCTTCCAACTGAGCAGCGGTTACTTCTGGCCTATGCTCGGTTGCATCCTGATTGTCATGCTGCCGCTGTGGCTGCTCGACGGCTGGAGTCACTCCAACGAGGTCTTGGCCGACAACGCCTTGGCGAGTCTGCTGCTCGACTGCGCAAGTCGCTTTTTACAACTATTCTCAAGCGTAGTGCTGTTTCGTCTATTTATGCTGCGCAGCGCCCAGCCCGAAGTCGAGTGAACGCCAGCAACACCCAAGGAGGACAGAGCCATGGCTGACGCCAACCCGAGCATCCTTTCGCATATATCCATCGGCACCAATCAATTCGACAAGGCCACCGCCTTCTACGATCAGGTTCTCGCCACCCTCGGCTGCAAGCGCGTACTCGCCCACCCTGGCGCAGTCGCCTATGGCCGCGAATACCCGGAGTTCTGGATACAGACGCCAATCAACGGTAAACCGGCAAGCATCGGCAATGGCAGCCACTTTGGCTTTGTCGCGTCGAACAGGGCCGCCGTGCACGATTTCTACCAGGCAGCTCTGGAAGCTGGGGCCAGCGACGAAGGCGCCCCCGGCCCCCGCGCAGAATATGGCGAGCCCTATTACGGCTGCTTTGTCCGCGATCTGGATGGGCACAAGATCGAGGCCGCATTCTGGGATCTGGAAATGATCTACGAGGTATATATCGAGCCACACGAGCACTGATGGCTGAGGCGGATGAAGCTCAAGGCGCGCTGGACTGATAACGCTGCGCCGTCTTGGCGATCCAGCCTTCGGCCTGCATCTGCGCCAAGGCCTCGCTTACCTGCTGATACTCTGCCTGCAAGGCGCGCTGGCGAGAGAAGCCGATATACAAATCGGTACGCGCCTCGGGCTGAAACACCGCCTTGGCGATACGGCCATTCCAGCGCGCATCACGTAACTCATAGTCGACCTGGCAATCGGTGCCGATCACCGCTTGCAGGCGGCCACGCACCAGCATTTCCAGCAACTGGTTTTCCGTATTGACCGCGGTTTTGCGCAGTTGCTGATCCGAATCGAACGGTTCGAAGTATGCCGACTCCAGCACATGGCCAATCGTCAGACTGGCCAACTGGCTATAGCTCTGCAGCGCCTTGGCCTGCGCGGGCGCTGCATAAAAGCGCGGTGCACAAGCGTAGTACGGCTGCGGCAGGTAATGGATATAGCTTTCCCGCTCAGGGGTTTTCGCCAGCCCGGTCATCAAGTCGGCCTTGCCGTTCTGCAGCGCCGCCAAGCCACGCGCCCAAGGTGCGCGCTGCACCTCGAAGCGCAGACCGGTGCGCTGGCTGAGCTGATCGAGCAAGTCGATATCCAACCCGCTCAGCGCGCCATCGCCCTCCTGCATACGAAACGGCGGCCAGATATCGGTCATCACCAACAGCGCAGGCGGCTCCTCGGCCTGCAGCGGCGCACCGAGCAACAGCAGCAGAGCAAGCCATGCGCGACGCATCAGGAACGTCCTGCACGCTGCGGCTTCAAGCCGGACAGACGCGGCAACAGCACCCGCTCGAATACCCGCGGGAAAAACCGCGCCAGCACCCGCGCGCGCCAGTCGACATTCGACAGCACCAGCAGCCGACGACGCTTCAAGGCGCCATGGTAGATTGCCTCGGCGACATCCTGTGGCGAGGCCACCTTGCCCATCGCCAGGGGCGGCTGCGCGGCCACCGAGCCATCGCCAACCAGGGCATTCTTGCGCAGGTCGGTGGCGGTAAAGCCAGGGCACACCAGCATCACATTGACCCCGGAGCCTTTCAGCTCATAACGCAGGGTTTCAAACAACCCATGCAAGGCATGCTTGCTGGAGTTGTAGGCGCTGCGATACAGCAGCGGCGCAAAGCCTGACAGCGAGCTGAGCACGATGATCTGCCCACTGCGAGCGATCAGGCTCGGCAGTGCGGCCTTGGTGCAATGCAGCGCGCCAAAATAGTTGACTGCCATGATCCGCTGAAACACCGCCAGTTCGGTGTCGGCAAAACTGCTGCGATGGGTAATACCCGCGTTGTTGACCAGCACATCGATACCGCCAAAGCGTTCGACGGTCAGCGCCATCGCTCGCTCAACTGCCGCGGCATCGGCCACATCGCAGAGCACACCGAGGGCCTCGGCGTTGTGGTGATCGGCCAGGTGCTGCACCAGGCTGTCGAGCGCCTGCTGTTGCAAATCGAAGATCACCAGCCGCGCCCCCGCCTGCGCCAAGCGCATCGCCAGCGCCCGGCCAATGCCGGCGCAGCCGCCCGTAATCACCACAACCTTGCGGTCGAATACCTTGTTGGCGAACACCTTGCGGTACATAACCTGTCTCCGACCCTGTTACTGCAAACAGCCGTTACTACAACCTGTTATGGCTGCCATCGCAACAGGGCGGTGTCTGGGTGTGTTTGCAGCCACAGAAGTACAGGGTGGCGTCCTCGTCGGCGTGATACTTGAGTGGGGTAAAACCGCTGCCTTTATGCTTGCCGTCACAGAAAGGCTGTGCGGCACTCAGCCCGCAGCGGCACCAGAAGTAGTCGTTGCCGGCAGTGACCGCAACCGTATAGGGGCTACGTTGGGCAATCGTTGGGCTATTCATATGACCTCCTGGAGCACCCGGTAAGGCGCCGCAACATCGGCATCACCACGCTTCTCCGGTATGCTCCCTCAGCATAGTCCACCCGCCGGCGAGCCTGTTTATGCCCCTGCCCCGACTTCTGCGCCTCTCCCTGCTTAGCCTGGCCAGCCTGCTCTGCGTGCTGACCGCGCTGATCTACAGCCTGACCTGGCACCCAGCCGCCCGCGAAGCCGCCCCGGTGAGCTGCCAGACCAGCGCACCGCAGCTGCAACCGGGCCAAGCCCTGAAAGTCATGACCTGGAACATCCAATACCTAGCCGGCAAACGCTATGTGTTCTGGTATGACCTGGCGGACGGCAGCGGCTCCGACAAGCGCCCCAGCGCAGAAGACCTCGCGTTCACCCTGGATGAAGTTGCCCGCATCCTGCGTGATGAGCAGCCCGATATCGTGCTGCTGCAGGAGCTGCACCACGGCGCCAAGGCTACCGATTACCAAAACCAGTTGGCGCTACTGCACGAGCGCCTGAGCGACCTCTATCCATGCAGCAGCCAGGCCTATTACTGGAAGGCCGCATTTGTGCCGCATCCGCAGATTCTCGGCAGTGTCGGCATGCAACTGGGCACCCTCAGCCGCTTTCAGATCGCCCGTGCCGAACGCCTGCAACTGCCGCTGATGCCCGCTAACCTGATCAGCCGCCAGTTCAACCTCAAGCGTGCCCTCTTGGTCAGTCGCCTGCCCGTGCGTGGCGGTGGCGAACTGGTCGCCATCAACACTCATCTGGATGCCTTCGCCCAGGGCAATGACACCATGCAGCGCCAGGTGGCCATGACCAGCAGCCTGCTCGACCAGCTGCAGGCCGACGGCATACCCTGGCTCATTGGCGGCGACTTCAATCTGCTGCCGCCCGGCCAGTACCAACATCTGCCCGAGAACCAACGCAGCTGGTACAGCCCTGCCAGTGAACTGCAGCAACTGGCTGAACGCTACCCGATGGTGCCCAGCCTGGAGCAGGCCAACGGTGATGAACAGGCGCGCTGGTATACCCATTACCCCAACGATCCAGCAGTGACCGGCCCGGATCGTACCCTCGACTACCTGTTTCACAGCCCACAGCTGACGCTACTCGACAGCCAGGTACGCCAGCACGACAGCCTAGGCATTTCCGACCACCTGCCGGTGCTCGCCCGCCTGCTGCTGCCGACGCTCGACTAAGCTTTTTCAGCAAGCCACTGGACAAAACTGCTGGCAGTTAGCCATGCTCGCCCAATGTGACACTTTTATAACGAAAAGACGGCAGATAGCCGCAGTACGTACCCATTTGATGCCACGATTCCTTTTCTTCGCGCTGGCTGCAGCCCTGTACTGCAGCACCAGCCTCGCCGCTCCCGCCGATGATCAGCGACCATTGGTGCAGGTGGGTTATTACGAATTCCCCCCCTATTCCTACACCGACAGCCAGGGCCGCTCGACGGGCGCCATGCTGCAGCTGAGCAAGCGCTTGCTGGAGCATGCGGGCTACCGCCCCCAACTGCGTTCCTACCCTAGCGCGCGACTGTACAACGCCCTGCAGGATGGCAGCGTGCAGGTCTGGCCAGGCGCACCGGGCAAAATCGAACTGCGCGCGCACACCCTGGAAACCAATACTCTGCTGGGCGAGATCGTGCTCAACCTGTATTTCCGCCGGGATACCCTGATGCCGCGCCTGCCCGACGACCTCAAGGGCCGTGGGGTGATCATGATCAGCGGCTACACCTACTGGCAGCCGGTCAACGAAATGCTCAATGACCCGCAGCTCGCCGTAGAGCAACACCGCACTGGCACCCATACCGCCGCCCTGGAAATGCTCCAGCGCCGCCGCGGGGATTTTCTGCTCGACTACCAAACGCCGGTAGAACAGGCACGCAGACGCCTGGGCATGTACGAGCTGCCGTATGTGGAGCTGCAGCGCATCCCGCTGAAGCTGATTGTGTCCAATAAAGCCCCCGGCGCTGAAGCCCTGCGCGATGCACTGGATCGTGCCTATGCCGAGCTGCAGGCTGCTGGCGAAGACCTGCGCCTGCCTTAAGAACCTGCTTTCAATCTGCTGCGCGTCGGCCCCGCTACGTTAAAAACAGGCTCGGAATGCTCATGTACAGCTCGTACACTCCGCTTCCTCGCCTGTTTTCGCCTTGCAGGACTCTAGCTCGCAAGATCGCAAGTAGGTTCTCAGCCTACTTGCGCGGTTTAGCCCGCGCGGTGGGTTCGGCGATCAACGGATCATCCGGCCAATAGTGTTTCGGATAGCGGCCCTTGAGGTCTTTCTTCACCTCGGCATAAGTGCTGCGCCAGAAGTTGGCCAGGTCCTGGGTCACCTGCACCGGACGCCGCGCCGGTGACAACAGATGCAGCTTGACCACCTGGCGGCCGCCGGCAATGCGCGGCGTATCGGCCAGGCCGAACAGCTCCTGCAAACGCACCGCCAACACCGGCGGCTGCTCGCTGTAATCCAGACTGATGCGCGAACCAGACGGCACCTGCACGCTGCGTGGCGCCAACTCATCCAGACGTTGCGGCAGCGGCCAGGGCAGCAGATTCAGCAACAGGCTGGGCAAATCCAGATTGGCGAAGTGACTGAGCCGGGTGACGTTATCCAGATAGGGCTGCAGCCAACTCTCCAGCGTCGCCAACAAGTTGGTATCACTGACATCGGGCCATTCGCTGGTGTCCTTGCTGGCCAGATCCAACGTGCGCAGCAACGCCACCCGCGCCTGCCATTGGCGCAGCTCCGGCGTCCAGGGCAGCAGCGCCAGGCCCTTGCGCCGCACCAGGCCGAGCATGGCGCGACTGCGTTGCTGTGCATCGAGTCCGGTCAGCGGCTCGCGTGACAGCACCAGCTCACCGACCTTGCGCTGGCGTTCGGCGCGCAGGGCGCCTTCGCGTTCATCCCAATCCAGCACGTCCAGGTTGCTGACCTGCTCGGCCAGCACGCCTTCGAACAACTGCGGCTCCAGCTCAGCGGCCAGGTAGATACGCTCTTCACGCTGCCCCTGGCGGCTACCCAGGTCCGCGACTACCAGCCAGCTGTGTTTCATCAGCCCATCGACTTCGGTAAACAGCGCCGCCCGGCCGTTGGCCAAACGGTATTCCGCGCCGCCGTCACGCCGCTGCTGAGCGATGCGATCCGGGTAGGCAAACGCCAGCAACGCGCCCAGCCAGCACGGATGCTCGGGATCGCTGACTGCCTGCGGGCTGGGCCGGCGTTTGAGGTAACCCTGAAACTGCCGGGCCAGTTGCCGGGCGCGTTGCACGCCACCTAGGGCGGCGTTCCGCTGGGCACCACGGGCGGCCCGCGACTCACCCGCCAGCAAGGCCAGGCGGCTGTGCAGATCAGCCCCCGCGCCACGCAGAATATCGCGCTCGCCAAGCAAGGCCGCCAGATCGCAGGCGAGTGGGCCAAGGCCCAACTCCTGACCGCGCAGCAGCAGATGGGCGATACGCGGATGAGTCGGCAGCTCGGCCATGGCCTGACCGTGAGCGGTCAATTTGCCTTGAGCATCCACCGCGCCCAGCCGTCCCAATAGTTCCAACGCCTGGGCATAGGCGGCTGCCGGCGGCGGATCAAGCCAGACCAGTTCAGCCGGCTGCACGCCCCAGCGCACCAGTTGCAACGCCAGGCCGGCGAGGTCGGCCTGGAGCATTTCCGCCGCGCCGTAAGCCGCCAATTGCTCATGCTGCGCCTGCGACCACAGTCGATAGCAGACGCCCGGCTGCAAGCGCCCGGCGCGGCCGCTGCGCTGGGTGGCCGAGGCGCGGGAAATACGCTGGGTGTCCAGACGGGTCATGCCACTGTTCGGGTCAAAGCGCGGCACCCGCGCCAGACCGGCATCAATCACCACCCGCACGCCATCGATGGTCAGGCTGGTTTCGGCGATATTGGTCGCCAGCACCACCTTGCGCAGGCCCGGTGGTGAAGGCTCGATGGCCGCGCGCTGGGCGCTAAGATCCAGTTCGCCATGCAGCGGGCAGAGCAGAATGTCGCGACGCCCGACCAGGGACTCTGCCAGTTGTTCATTGACCCGGCGAATCTCCGCCTGCCCCGGTAAAAACACCAGCAGGCTGCCCGGTTCATCGGCCAGCGCTTGCAGGATGGTCTGCAGCACTTTCGGCTCAACCCACTCGCCCGCCTGCCAGGGTGCGCCCCAGCGGATATCCACCGGGAACATGCGCCCTTCGCTGCGCAGCACCGGCGCATCACCGAGCAGGCCCGCCAGCCGCTCGCCCTCCAGGGTCGCGGACATCAGCAGCACTTTTAACGGCAGCTCGCCGGAGTCGGCACTGCGAAACATCGCCCGGCCATTAAGGGTCAACGCCAACGCCAGATCAGCGTCCAAACTCCGCTCATGAAACTCGTCGAAGATCACCAGGCCGACACCTTCCAGCGCCGGATCGTCCTGCAGTCGCCGCGCCAGAATGCCTTCAGTCACCACCTCGATACGGGTAAGCGGACCGACCTTGCTGTCCAGACGGATGCGATAGCCGACCGCTTCCCCCACGGCCTCGCCCAGCTCGCTGGCCAGACGCTCGGCCGCCGCCCGCGCCGCCAGGCGCCGAGGCTCGAGCATGATGATGGTCTGTCCGGCCAGCCAGGGTTGGTTCAGCAACGCCAGCGGCACACGGGTGGTCTTGCCGGCACCGGGCGGCGCTTCCAGTACCGCTTCGTCACGCAGGGCAAGGGCCTGACACAGCTCAGGCAGCAGCACATCGATTGGTAGGGAATTCATGCAGGCTCCATTCAAGGGCCACGATTATAACGGCGAACCGCTGGGCCATTGCCGCTGTCTGAGGCTCAGGCCATGACGCGTGATCGCGTCGGCAGCGCCCGACGCAGCGGCATTGCAATACAGGCATTGGTATAGTTGCGCCACTTTTTCCATGGAGATGTTCAATGCGCACCCAAACCCGCGTTATCGGTGGCCTTCTCGTCGCCACCCTGCTCACCCAACTGACCGCCTGCGGCACCCTGTTCTTCCCGGATCGCCGTGGCCAGATCGAAGGCCGTATCGACCCCGTGGTCGCCGGGCTCAACGCCATCGGCATTCTGTTTTATGTCATCCCCGGCCTGATCGCCTTCGGCATCGACTTCGCCAGTGGCGCAATCTACCTGCCCGGCGGCCTGACCTCCCAGGTGGACCCGCAAGACCTGCAGAATGTGGTGGATGCTGACGGCAAGATCGACGCGGCCAAACTCAAGGCGCTGATCGAGGTACAAACCGGCCACAGCCTACCGCTGGATGACCCACGCCTGATCCAGCACAGCGGCAGTGCCGAGCAACTGGCAGCCTACGGTCTGCGTCCGGCAGCCTGACCCGCAACGAAGAAGCCCGTCCCCAGCGGGCTTTTTCATATTTCGCGCTAGCCTTGGCACTATCGACGCTCCTGTTTGGATAGCCCGTGAAAATACTGTCGCAACATGCCCGCCTGATGCGCCTGGCGACCTTCGCCGCGCTGGCGGCGGCCCTCGCACTGGCACTGGCCAAAGCGATTGCCTGGTGGCTTAGCGGTTCGGTCAGCCTGCTGGCGGGGCTTACGGATTCGCTGCTGGATGGCGCTGCCTCGCTGCTTAACCTGCTCGCCGTGCATTACGCCCTGCGTCCGGCCGATGAAGATCACCGCTACGGTCATGGCAAGGCCGAAGCCCTGGCAGGGCTCGGCCAGGCACTGTTTATCGGCGCCAGTGCGATCTTGGTCGGCAGTCACGCCATTGATCGCCTGTTCAATCCAGAACCGCTTGGCGCACCAGCCCTGGGTATTGCGGTGATGCTGCTGTCGCTGGCGGTAACCATGGCCCTGCTGCTATTCCAGAGCCATGTGGTCAAGGTGACCGGCTCCACCGCCATCCGCGCCGACTCGCTGCACTACCGCTCGGACCTGCTGCTCAACGGCAGCATCCTCCTGGCATTGCTGCTGGCCAGCTATGGCTGGGCACAGATGGACGCCCTCTTCGGCATCGGCATTGCGCTGTACATCTTCTGGAGCGCCATCAGCATTGCCCGCGAAGCCGCCACGGTGCTGATGGACCAGGAGCTCGACCCGCAGATCAGTGCACAGATGCACGACCTGGCCTGTGCGGTTCCAGGCGTCCGCGGGGTTCACGACCTGCGCACACGCCTGTCCGGCACCCAGTGGTTCGTCCAGTTGCATGTGGAGCTGCCTGGCGAGCTAAGCCTGCAGGACGCGCATTGCCTGTGCGAACAGGTGGAAGCGGCGATCCGCAGCGAATTCCCCCGCGCCGAGGTACTGGTGCATGCCGACCCCAGCAGCGTGGTAAAGCACGCGCCGGCCGCCGCAGACCACTAGCGCAAAACAAAAATTTGTCTGGAGCAATTTTTGACCTCGCGCAGCGACTGACAGCCGAGGATGGCAGACACAAAAAAGGGGAAGGCCTGCAGGCCTTCCCCTTTTTTGCGTGTCCGTCATTGTGGCGATGGTAACGCCTTTTCTTCGCCTACCTGGTTGGGCAGTGCGAGTCCGGGTGCCGTGACGATCCGGTGGGATCGGCGGCGACCGCTCACCTGATTGGGCGAGGCGGCTGGACGTGTCGTCCGGACCTTGAAGTTGAGGTAAAGCTTACGCCTGCCGACGCAGTGAAAGATTGCGAACATTGCTGAAATACCCACCACTTGCGCAATTAATAACCACAAGTGCATCATTTTGCACAACCGAATAACGAAAGCAGGATAAAGATGAACAGACTTGATCGTTACGACCTGAATATCCTCGCTGAATTGCAGCGCGACGCCACCCTGTCCAACCAGGACCTGGCCGAACGCATCGGCCTGTCGCCCTCGCCCTGCTCGCGGCGGGTCAAACAGCTTGAAGACGACGGCTATATCCTCGGCCAGGTCGCCCTGCTCGACCGCAAACAGCTCGGCCTGACGCTGACCGCCTATGTGCTGATTGGCATGGACAAGCACACCCCTGAGCGCTTCGAGCATTTTCAGGAAGAAATCCGCAAATGCCCGCAAGTGCTGGAATGCTGCCTGGTGACAGGGATGGACGCGGACTACCAACTCAAGGTGGTGGTACCGGACATGGATCATTACCAGAAACTACTACTGGGTACCCTGACCCGCATCGAGGGCGTGTCCAGCGTACGCTCCAGCTTTGTGTTGCAGCAGATTCTTTCCAGCACTCAGCTGCCGTTACAGCACCTGCGCGGCTGATCGCCGCACCCTCGTCATGCGCCGCTGGCAGGGCCGCCCCCGGCGCGTATAATCACGGCCCTTTGGCGAGCGTCACCGCGCCCGCCTACGCATCAATTTTCGGCACCCAGCCGAGCACCTGCAGGTTCACGAGGCCCGAATGGAAACCGAACAGTTCGAATCGTTGATGATGTACGCGCTGGTCGGCGGGTTGATGGTGTTTATGTTCTTCATCATCTGGGACCTGGCGAAAACCTCCAAAGCCGGCCGTTTGGGTACCGCCATCCTGTTCCTCGGCCTGGGCCTGTGCCTGTTCGCCTTTCTGGCCAAACCGGTCATCACCTACATCATCGAAGCGAGTCGCGGCATCCACGGCTAGAAAGCTGCCCCGCGCCGACCACTGCACACCAAAGCGCTGCAAACTGCTCTAGAATGCGCCTTTCCGCCGTTCCTCAGGAGTATTCATGTCCCCCACCGACCGGGTGATGCAGAGCTATGGCCGCTGCTGCGCCAGCCCTGATTTTTTCGACAGCTTTTACCGGCACTTCCTCGCCAGCTCACCCGAGGTGCGCGAGAAGTTCGTCAATACCGAGATGAACGGGCAAAAGCTGCTGCTGCGTCAGGGCATTCTCAACCTGGTAATGCATGCGCGCGGCATGCCAGATACCAAGCTGCGCGCCCTGGGCTGCAGTCACTCCCGCGCCGCCATGGACATTCGCCCTGAGCTGTATGTGCTGTGGCAGCAAGCGTTGCTGCAAACCATCGGCGAGCATGATCAGCAGTACTGCAACGAAACCCGCAACGCCTGGAATGAGGTGCTGGATAAAGGCATCGCCGTGATCAAAGCTGGTTACTGATCAATCCAGCCGGGCCGGCACTTCGCGCCACTGCCCCGGCTGTAAATCTTCCAGACTGAACGGGCCGATCCGCACGCGCACCAGGCGCAGCGTCGGCAGCCCCACAGCCGCCGTCATGCGCCGCACCTGACGGTTGCGCCCCTCGCGAATCACCAGCTCCAGCCACGCCGTCGGGATGCTTTTGCGAAAGCGCACCGGCGGGGTGCGCTCCCACAGCTGCGGCTCATCCAGTAATCGGGCTTCGGCCGGCAGGGTTGGGCCGTCATTCAACTGCACGCCGTCACGCAGCTGCTGCAATTGCACGTCGTTCGGTTCGCCCTCTACCTGCACCCAATAGGTTTTCGCCAGCTTGTGCTTGGGATCGGCGATGCGTGCCTGCAGGCCGCCGTCGTTGGTCAACAACAGCAGGCCTTCACTATCGCGGTCCAGCCGACCAGCCGGATAGACGCCGGGTACATCGACAAAATCCTTGAGAGTTGCACGGCCCTGTTCGTCGTTGAACTGGGTCAGCACGTCGAAGGGCTTGTTCAGCACCAGCAAACGCGGCTCGGCGGGCGGTGCCTTGGCCACGCGGCGCACGGCAGGTTTGCCACTGTGCAGGCGAGAGGACGCAGGGCGAGGTGGGCGCGACATAGGTGATCCAGTAACAGGTGACGAGGCGGCCAGTGTAACCGAGGCCACGGTTGGACTATCAGACTGAGTGATCCGCGCAGCCTGCAGCGGCGTAGCGGGCTATGCTGGATGGGTTGTGTTTCCCGTCCCGAGGCCATTGTTATGAGTTCGTCCGAATCCGTCGTCGATACCTTTACCGGCTGGGCTGCCAAAGCCCCCGGCGCGCCCCTCGAACCGCACAGTTATGACCCCGGCCCGCTCGGCGCCGAAGAGGTCGAAGTGGCTGTGGAATACTGCGGCATCTGCCATTCCGACCAGTCGATGATCGACAACGAATGGGGCAATGCGCGCTACCCCTTTATCCCCGGCCATGAAGTAGTCGGCACCGTGGTGCGCCTCGGTGCGCAGGCCCGCGGCCTGAAGCTCGGCCAGCGAGTCGGCATCGGCTGGTACAAGGGCAGCTGCATGCATTGCAGCTCGTGCATGGAAGGCTCGCATCAACTCTGCGGCACGGTAAAACCAACCATTGTCGGCAGCAACGGCGGTTTCGCCGACCGCCTGCGCAGCCACTGGGCCTGGGCGGTAGCGCTGCCTGACGGCCTTGATCCAGCACTGGTCGGCCCGCTGTTCTGCGCCGGCTCCACGGTGTTCAGCCCGCTGCTGGATTTCGATGTGAAACCCACCGACAAGGTCGGCGTGGTCGGCATCGGCGGCCTCGGTCACCTGGCGCTGGGTTTCCTCAATGCCTGGGGCTGCGAAGTCACCGCTTTCACCTCGTCATTGAGCAAACAGGAAGAAGCCAAACGCCTGGGCGCACACAAGGTGGTGGCCTCGACCGACAGCGCCGCGCTGAAAGCGATTGCCGGCAGCCTGGACTTCCTGCTGGTCACCGCCAGCGCCGACCTGGACTGGAACGCCATGCTCGGCACGCTGAAGGGCAAAGGCCGGCTGCACTTTGTCGGCATCGTGCCCAGCGCGATCCCGGTGCATGTGTTCAACCTGATCCCCAAGCAGAAGAGCCTGTCTGGCTCACCGGTAGGCTCACCGGCGAATATGGCGACCATGCTGGAGTTCTGCGCCCGTCACCAGATCGTGCCGCAGGTCGAGCACTTCCCCATGAGCAAGGTCAACGACGCCATTGACCACCTGCGTGCCGGCAAAGCGCGCTACCGCGTGGTGCTGGACGCCAGCAAGTGACAGCAGGGGCAAATCAGCTGCATGATTTGCCCCTTTTTCACCGCCGCTGAGCCACACATGCCGCACCCAATCGAAACACCCCGCGCCACCGACTTCCCGCGTTTGCTTGATGTGTGGGAAGCGGCCGTACGCGCCACCCATGACTTTCTCGAAGAGCACGATATTCAGCTGCTCAAACCCTTGTTGATCGAGCAGTACTTCCCCCAGGTTCAGCTCAGTTGCATGCGTGGCGAAGATGGCACGATCACCGGTTTTCTCGGCTATGCCGAAGGCAAGGTCGAGATGCTGTTCGTTGACCCACAGCACCACGGCACGGGCATCGGTCGAGCCCTGCTTAACGACGCAGTGGCGCGCCTCGGCGCGAACCAGGTCGACGTCAATGAACAGAACCCCAAGGCGCTGGGTTTCTACCTGAGCCAGGGCTTCGCAGTCGCAGGCCGCTCACCGCTGGATGGCGGCGGACGGCCTTTCCCGATTCTGCACCTGCGCTTCGCTTGATGCGTTAGCGGAACGGCGGCTCATCAAAGCTGCGCAGCTTGCGCGAGTGCAGCGAGTTGAGCTGGCTGCGCATTAGTTCCAGCGCGGTGATACCGATATGCAGGTGCTGGGTGACCGCGCGCTCATAGAAGGCACCGGCCGCACCCGGCAGTTTGATCTCGCTGTGCAGCGGCTTGTCGGACACGCACAGCAGCGTGCCGTAGGGCACGCGCAGGCGATAACCTTGCGCGGCGATGGTGCCGCTTTCCATGTCCACGGCCACCGCGCGGGACAGGTTGATCAACGGCCGCTCCTGGGCCCAGCGCAGTTCCCAGTTGCGGTCGTCGTAGGTCAGCACGGTGCCGGTACGCAGGCGCTTCTTCAGCTCATCGCCCTCTTCACCGGTCACCAGCTTGGCCGCTTCCTGCAACGCCTGCTGCACTTCGGCCAGGGCCGGCAGCGGGATATGTGGCGGCAATACGCGGTCGAGGATGCCGTCGCGGCGCATATAGGCGTGGGCCAGCACGTAGTCGCCGATGGTCTGCGACTGACGCAGACCGCCGCAGTGGCCGATCATCAGCCAGCAATGCGGGCGCAGCACGGCCAGGTGGTCGGTGATGTTCTTGGCGTTGGACGGGCCGACGCCGATATTGACCAGGGTAATGCCATGGCCATCCTCGGCCTGCAGGTGGTAGGCCGGCATCTGGTAACGGTGCCAGATGACGTTTTCGATAATCGCCTGCATCTCGCCTTCGGCCATGCCGCGCTCGATCACCACATTGCCCGGCAGCACCATGCGGTTGAAGCGCGACTCCCCCACCAGCATGTCCAGGCCATGGCGGATAAATTGGTCGACGTAGCGATGGTAGTTGGTCAGCAGAATCCACGGCTGCACATGCCGCCAGTCGCTGCCGGTGTAGTGCACCAAACGGCGCAGGGAGAAATCCACCCTTGCCGCGTCGAACAGCGCCAGCGGCAGCGGATCGGTGTTTTCCCAGTCGTACAGGCCATCGGCTGTACCGTCGGTGGCGGCGGACAGATCAGTGCTGGGGAATACCCGCGCCAACTCAGCGGCAGTCACCCCGGAGCCGGCCAGCTCATCGCCCTGCTCCACCACATAGGGATAGGGAATGTTCTGCTGGCTGATGCCCACTTCCACACGCACGGTGAAGTCGTTCATCAGTGGCCGTAACTGCTCCAGCAGGTATTTGCGGAACGCTGCCGGGTGCGTGACGGTGACGCTGTAAGTGCCGGGCACCTGCACCTTGGCGTAGGCACGCACGGTGGTCGGCACTTCGCCCTGACACAGGTAGATCAGACGCAACTCGGGGTAGCGGAACTGGCACTGCTGAGCGGCATCCGGTTTGACGCGCTCTTTCAGGTAGCGCTTGAGCGCCTGACTCAAGCCTGTGGTCGCCTGCAGGTGCAAGGCGGCCAGACGATCCACTGCTTCTTCAGCAGTGTTGGCGACAATAAAGTCATCGGAACAAGGGTTCACAAGGCACCTTCCTGGCTGATCGGAATGGCTCTATCTTGCCCTGATCCGCCGCGTTAGCGATAGCGCGACATTGCCCGCGCAGGCTACTTGAGCAGCGCTTGCAGATCCTCGGGCACAGCCTGCGGGGTCAGCGGGCCGACACGCCGTGTGCCCGGATTACCCAGAGGAAACAGCCCCAGCAGCGATCCCAGGCTGCCGGGAATGCGCTGCAGTTGTGCCAGGCCCTCAGCCCAATCACGCTGGCGCCAAGCCCAGGTAAGCATCCACAGGTGGCTGCGCAGGTGTTCGCTGAAATAACGCTGACCGAGAATATGCGCCCGCTCCAGATGGCACAGCTCGGCAGCCGGATCAATACCGCGCTGGGCGCGGGACAGTTGGTATTCCTGCCAGAAGGCTTGTTCACGGGTCATGGCAACGCTCCTCTATTAGGCTGCGTCACCAGTCTGCAAGTGCGGGGCGGCCCCCAGGTCAAGCATCCGTTGCTAATCTCCTGTCAGCCAATTGCCTAAGGAACACTAATGCCGCGCGCGCTGCTCACCCTTGTGCTCTGTCTGTTACCCAGTTTTCTGCTGGCCGATAGCCTGGATGGCCATTACCTGACCACGCTGGATGGCCAGCCAGCCGAAATGCACCTGCGCAGCCAGGGCCAGCAGGTCACGGGAGAATATGTGGAGGGTGGCAGGTTACGCCTGCAAATCAGCGGCAACTTTGACGGCCAGTTGCTCCGCGCGCAGATCAGCGAAGCGCAATCTGGGCAGCTGATTGCCAATATGAATGCCACCTACGCCAATGGCATGCTCAACGCTCATATTGCCGCACGTAACCCGACGACCGGGGCCACCCTGGAACGCAAGGCGCTGTTCCACCGGCAGAACCTCAGTGCAGCCACAACCGCTCAAGCTAACAGCCCAAGCAACAACGCCACACGCGACCCGGCGCTGATCGGCACCTGGGTGCACGAAAAGATCATCAACAACGGCGGCGCCAGTTTCGCCTCCATGACCACCCAGATGATCCTGCAACTGCAGGGCGACGGCAGCGTTTCACAATGGACACGTAGCGTGGCAGGTGGCGCCGACTGGAACTACGACAGCCCTGGCGAGCTGCAATACAGCGGCCGCTGGCAGAGTAAAAACGGCCTGTTGGAAGTGCAGATGCAGGGCCGCAGTGACTATCAGCCTGCCGCCTACTATCGCTTTAGTGACCAGTACCTGGTCACTGAGAGCAATACCGGCAAGCTGATCTGGCAGCGTCGCCAGTAATCAATCAGGCCGGCTGATGCAGACGCGTGTTGAACAGCGGCCCACGGCTATACGCGGACAGCGCCTTGGCAGCGGCCAGCACACCGAGATCAACCAGCGGTTCGATGAGGATCACGCTCATATAGGCCAGGCCGAAACTGCCCACGGCCATCAGGTTCTCACCGGAGAAACCGTTGCCGTAGAACGCCCAGAAACCGACCCAAGCGACAATGCCGCCCTGATAGGCCGTCGACAGCGCCAGCGCCTGCTTGTAGGAGAGATCAACATAAGCAGTACCCGGCGCAATGATGCGCTTGGCCAGCACACTGATCGCCCACAGCGGCACCAGCAGCGTGGTGACGTTCATGCCGTACTGCGGCAGGTCAAACTGGGCAAACAGCAGCCCCTGCAACAGCAGGCCTGCGGCCAAACCAATCGCCGTTGCGCCAGCGCCAAACAGCAGCAACAGGGTCGAGCCGAGGATCAGGTGTACCTCAGAAACCCCGACCGCATGATGCGGAAAGACCTCGAAGAAGCAGAACACCAAGGCAGTGGTCAGCAAGCTACGCAAAGCCAGGGCGGCAGCGCCACCGTTGCTGCGTACGCTATCGAGGGCAAGTTTGGCGCAGAGGCCAAAGGCACCTGCGGCTGTTGCATAACTGAGGAAAATTTTGGCGCCAGTAACGACTTCTGGTTCGATGTGCATAGCGATTCCTGTACCGCGCCCACCGCGCGATGATCCGGATTGAGGGGATGGGCATAAGCGCCCGGCTTCGATGGCAGGTCTCCTGGCTCACGGCTTGATGCGCCACCCGCCTTCCCAACCTTGCGGTCAGTGGCATCTGGGCGTCGCTCGCCGTTTACAGTTGCGGGGGCAGCCAGGGCATTGGCGACGAGCGCTTCACCCTGTTCCCTTTTCATCCAGTCGCACCACACGAGCTGGAACCATCGGCGGCCACCTTACCCGGCGGCCGCGAGAAATGACAGAGCCCGGCGTTTACCGCGCAGCTAGCCCAACGGACTCAGTAGCGCCTGACGCCGTATGACGCAAGCAAGTGAATACCGCACTGGCATTGGCGCACAGTTGCCCCTGGGCATCATGCAGCGTGGCCTGCACCGCGACCTGTCGCCCTTCGCGCTGCTGCACGCAGGCTTCGGTATGCAGCGGCAAGGCGGCAAGACCAATCGGACGCAGGTAATTCACCTGCAGGCTGGCGGTCACGTAAACCTCCTCGGCACCGGCCTGCGAATACACCGCCAACCCCAGCGCCGCATCGAACAGCGTGGCGGTGTAGCCACCATGCACGCCGCCAAGCGGATTAAAGTGCACAGCCGGCGGCTGACTGCTGAAGCTCGCCACCCCGGCGGCGGCCTGCAGCTGGGAGATACCGTAATCCGCTGCAATATCGCCGGTCAGCCAGAGCTTCAACCGCTCAAAAAGACTGCTGTGCATGTCCAGGCCTCAGATCAGGTGCGGCGTACTGCGCGCCACCAGTGCCTCGACATTCACCCCACGCGGCAGGGTGCCGTAGACCCGCCCGCCCTGACCGCCGAGACGACTGGCGATAAAGGCATCGCTTACTACTGAATTGCCGGCTTCCAGCAGCAGTTTGGCCTGCAGCGCCAGGGCCACGTCTTCGGTGAGCTGACGGGCGCGGTACTGAATATCGGCGGTGTCGCGGAAATCCGCCTGCAGTTGCGTGATATGGGCTTTCAACCGCGCATCACCATGACCGTCGCCCAGCTCGGCAAACAGCGCATCAAGCACGCCCGGCTCCTTGGACAGTGCGCGCAACACGTCCAGGCACTGCACGTTACCCGAACCTTCCCAGGTCGAGTTGACCGGTGCTTCGCGGTACAGGCGCGGCAAGATGGTGTCCTCGACATACCCCGCGCCACCCATGCACTCGGCGGCCTCGTTGATCATGGCCGGCGCGCGTTTGCAGATCCAATACTTGCCCACGGCGGTGACCAGGCGGGCGAACTTGTCTTCCTGCTCATCGTGCGGGTTATCCAGCGCCTTGCCCATGCGCATGGTCAGCGCCAGGGCCGCTTCGCTTTCCAGGGCCAGATCAGCCAGTACGTTCTGCATCAGCGGCTGCTCGCTCAGCACACGACCACCGACCTGACGGTGCGCGCAATGGTGCGCGGCCTGAGTCAGGGCCTGACGCATCAGCGCGCTGGAGCCAATCATGCAGTCGAAACGGGTCAGCGCGACCATCTCGATAATGGTCGGCACGCCACGGCCTTCTTCGCCGACCATCCAGGCCAGGGCGCCGCGAAACTCCACTTCACTGGAGGCATTCGACCAGTTGCCCAGCTTGTTTTTCAGGCGCTGGATATAGAACTCATTGCGCGTGCCGTCCGGCCGGTGACGCGGTAGCAGAAAGCAGGTCAGGCCCTTGGCGGTATACGCCAGGGTCAGGAAGGCATCACACATCGGCGCCGAGCAGAACCACTTGTGGCCGACCAGCTCATAAGCCTGACCGGGGCCACCGAGGCCCACCGGGTAGGCGCGCGTGGTATTGGCGCGCACATCGGTGCCGCCCTGCTTCTCGGTCATGGCCATGCCGATGGTCGCGCCGGTTTTCTGCTCGATCGGCAGATTGCGCGGGTCGTATTGAGTCGAGAGGATTTTCGGCAGCCACTTCTCGGCCACATCGGCCTGCAACTTGAGCGCCGGCACGCTGGCGAAGGTCATGGTCAGCGGGCAACCGCTGCCAGCCTCGGCCTGGCTGTGCAGATAACTCATGGCGGCGCGTGCCACCTGAGCGCCGGCGCGCGGGTCGGTCCAGGGCATGGACGGCAAACCATGCTCGATGGCTGCACTCATCAACTGGTGATAGGCCGGGTGAAACTCCACCAGATCGGCACGATGGCCATAACGGTCATGGCTTTTGAACACCGGCTTGTTTTCGTTGGCGAGAAAACCGGCAGCCATCAGTTCACCACCGGCCAGGCTGCCATACACATCCAGGCGCTGCGCAGCCCAGCCACCGCCAAAGCGCTTGGTCCACTCCTGCAGCGGCAGGTCAACGCGGTACAGGTTGGCGCCATCCAGCGGTGGTACCTGGTTGAACACTTCATGGGTTTCGGCGTGTTGGCTGGCATTCATGGCTGAGGCTCCTCTACGGGCAATTGGGCGCCCACGGCGCGTAGACAAAAGGTGACCAGGGCCTGGCTGACTTCAGCCAGGCTGGGGGCGGGGTATCCGGCTTCACGGGCGGCACGCGCAGGCGGCGATAACGGGCCGACCAAGGCTTCGGCAATGGCACCGACAAGGCAGGCTGCAACCAGGTTGATCTGCTGCACATGGAACACACCTTGGGCGACGCCCTCCTGCAGCAATTCGACGAACAGATCGGCATAGGCTTCGCGGTAGAGCAGGCGCTGCTCGTCGACTTCAGGATCAACCGGCTCGGCGATCAGGGCGAAGGCCAAACGGCGACTGTCCCAGGCCCGCGCAGCAAAGCGCTGCAATCCCTCGGACAGACGCAGCACCGGGCTACCCGGCCCGCGTACGGTGGCGGCCAGGGCATCCACCTCACGCTGGCTGGCCACAGCAAACACTTCCGCCGCCAGCTCACCCTTGCTGCGCACATGGCGGTACAGGCTGCCGGTGGCAATGCCGACATCCTCAGCCAACGCCTGCATGGTCAGCGCAGCAAAGCCGCCCTCAGCTACGCGTGCCAGGGCGGCGCTGATAATGCGCTCCCGCAATGCTTGATCGCGGTCGATACGCAGGGCGGTGGTGCGATAGGCCATGGTCTGAATCCTGATTCACTATTGCTCAAGTGAATCAGGATTCAGAGTTTGGCTAAAGGGCGATTCCGGGCACAACAGCGGGCATATTGGCCAGCTGCTGGCGTATACCACCTAAGGGATCAGGCTTCGCGACAGAGCACCCAGTCGTGCAACAGATTGCGCAGCTGCTCGAACTTCACTGGTTTGGCCAGGTAGTCGCTCATGCCAGCAGCCAGGCAGCGCTCGCGGTCGCCGCTGTGGCTATGGGCGGTGATTGCCAGCACCGGCAGCAGCTGGCAGCCGGGCAGATTGCGCAGCGCCCGGCAGGTGGCAAAACCGTCCATCACCGGCATCTGGCAATCCAGCAACACCGCATCGATGGTTTCGTTACGCAGCACCTCAAGGGCCTCAGCGCCGTTATCGGCGGTGCGCACCTGATAACCCAGCTTGAGCAGCATGCCGCGGGTCACTAGCTGGTTGATCGCATTGTCCTCGACGATCAGCACCGTGCACTGCTCTGGCGCGCGCAGCGCCGGGCCGGCGGCGCGTAGCACGACTGCGGCTGGAGTGGTCATCTGCACCGGCAAGGCCAGCGGCAGCTCCAGGCGAAAACAGCTGCCCTGCCCTGGCTGGGATTCATGACTGAGGTCGCCGCCGAGCAGATCGACCAACTGCCGGCAGATCGCCAGACCAATGCCCAGACCGCCGTACTCGCGGGTCATCGAGCCGTCCAGCTGCTGAAAGCGCTGATACAGCTTGCCGTCGGCCGGCACCGCGAAACCCACGCCACTGTCGATCACCTCGATGCGCAGCGGCAGAATATCGCTGGCCGTGCCGCCACGGCTGACCCGCACCCGCACTTCGCCATGCAGGGTGAACTTGATGGCGTTATCCAGCAGGCAATTGAGGCTTTGCACCAGCTTGTTGGCGTCGCCCTCAAGGGTGTCGGGCAGGCTGTCGTCCAGCTCCAGAATAAAGCGCAGGCCCTTTTCCTCGGCGCGCGGCGCGTACTGCGCACGCAAACCGTCGAACAGGCCACGTAGGCTGAACGGCTCGCGCCGCGGGTACAGGCGGCCGGCCTGTAGCTCGGTGAGGGCGAGAATATCATTGACCATGCGCATCATGTCGCGGGCGGAGCTGGCGGCAGTGCGCTGGTAGTGCGCCAGCTCGCCATCGATCTCAAGCATTTGCATCAGTTCAAGCGAACCAATCACCCCGTTCATCGGCGTGCGCAGCTCGTGGGTGACGGTGGCGAGGAACTCATCCTTCAAGCGGTTACTGTTGGCCAGCTCCTGGTTAAAGGCTTCGAGCTTGAGCCCGGCTTCCTGCAGGATGCGCGTGCGCTCTTCCTTCATCGCATTGATGCGGTCGGCCAGGGCCAGCGAGAGCAGACCGACCTCCAGCGCAGAGCCGATCTGGCTGGCGTACATGGTGAGGAACATGTTTGGCAGGTAGCCCAGCACCATCAGGGTGTTGATCATTCCACCCGCAAGAAAGGCAGTCCAGGCGATGATGAAATAACGCGCCACACGCATGCCGCGCATCCAGGCGAGGATGCCGGCGCTGAAGATCACTACGGTAAAGCCCAGCGCCAGGTAGGTGGCCAGTCGCAAAGACAGGGCGTAACTGGCCGTCAGTGCCAGGGTCATCACCAGCACACCGAAGCCCATCATCAGCAACAAGGCGCGGTCGACCCAAGGGCTGTGCTCGGCGGTATGCAGGAAGCTGCGGGCGAACTGACACCCAAACAACGCGGCCGCACCAATCAGAAACGGCGTGGCGGCATTCGCCCACCAGGGGCTGTTGGGCCAGAAATACTCGATGGCCGCGCCGTTGACCGACAGCTGGTAAAAACCGAACGAGGCGATGTAGAGGATGTAATACAGGTAGCTGGTGTCGCGCACACTAAGGAAGATAAACAGGTTGTAGATCAGCATCACCAGCAGCACACCGTAGATGATGCCCAGCACATAGATGCGTGCCGGCTGCTCTTCCAGGTAGGCGTTGGGCGCCCAGAGGGTCAGTGGCGCCTGGATCGAGCCCTGGCTTTCCAGGCGCAAGTAAACACTCTGCCGTTGCCCCGGCGGCAACTTCAGCTCGAACACATAGTTGTGTTGCTTGATCTCACGACTGGAGAACGGCAAGGCATCGCCGGTGTGCTGGCTCAGTTGATAGCGTCCCTGCGCATCGGGCAGGTACAGCTGTACATGATCGAGCGGCGGATAGGCCAGTTCCAGCAACCAGGGCCGTACATCTGTCGCCTGCTGCGGGCGGTATTCCAGGTCGAGGCGCAGCCAGAACACTGAACGCGAATAGCCCGCGTTCAGTACGCCTTTGTCGTGCTGACGGAAACTGGCCTGCAAAGCCGGCGAGGTGATGTCCTCGATGCTGGCATCGCCACGTACATCCTCGAATACCGACATGGCCGTGCCGAGCGGCAGGCTGCGGGTGTTTTCGTCAAAAACCAATGCACTGGCCAACCCTGGCACCAGCATGAAGAAACAGAGAAGGATGTAGTGCATGCAACTCAGCCAGAGTAAGCCAGCAGCGCCTAGGTAGCGTTGCTAGCAGCGGTGTATTTGGATGCTGGCACTCTAGCATAGGCCCTTGCGCCAGAGCCCCAGGAAAAACCTGAACTGTATTGAGATTTTTGCTCTTCGCCAGTGGAGGCAACAGCCCTGTGCCGACATGCGACAGATCGTCCGCCCGACTGGCTTTCCTGGCGTTTCGGGGCCTGCAAGCCGTGGTTTGGTGGTAAGCTCGCGCACCATGAAAATGCCTACCTCTCGCCCCGTAGTGCTGTGCCTGTCCGGTCATGACCCTAGTGGTGGTGCCGGCCTGCAAGCCGATATCGAAGCCCTGCTCGCCCAAGGCTGTCACGCCGCCCCAACCGTGACCGCATTGACCGTGCAGGACACCGTCAACGTTTCCGACTTCCGCGTGCTCGACCGCGAATGGGTCTTGGCCCAGGCCAATGCGGTGATCAACGACCTGCCGGTCGAAGCCGTAAAGCTGGGCATGCTCGGCTCAGTCGAGATGGTCGAAACCGTACTGGAAATCATGCAGCGTCTGCCGGGTATTCCGCTGGTCTGCGATCCGGTGCTGCGTGCCGGCGGCGGCGGCGCGCTGGGCAAGGATGAAGTCGGTTATGCCATGCGCGAGCGCCTGTTTACCGTATCGACCATCGCTACGCCGAATCTGCCAGAAGCGCGCATCCTCGCCGAGCTGCCGGATGGCACGGCAGATCAGTGCGCCGAGAAGCTGCTGCCCTATATCCAGCACCTGCTGATCACCGGCGGCCATGGCGATGAGCATGAAGTGCACAACCGCCTGTATTCGCGTGACGGCAGCCGCCACACCTTTACCTGCCAGCGCCTGCCTGGCAGCTACCACGGTTCCGGCTGCACCCTGGCCAGCACCCTGGCCGGGCGCCTGGCACTGGGCCAGGAACTGGTCAGCGCTGTGCAGTTCGCCCTCGATTACACCTGGCGCACCCTGCGCGATGCCGAACAACCGGGCCACGGCCAGTACATCCCGCGTCGCCTGCCGCTGGATCTCTCTTAATAGTTAGCCGCTGATGGAGTACCCGATGAAACTGCGTGGCCTGTATGCCATCACCGACAGCGAATTGCTCAAGGGCAAGCTGCTGCCCTACGTCGAGGCGGCTCTCAAGGGAGGGACTACGCTGCTGCAGTACCGCGACAAATCCAGCGATGACGCGCGCCGCCTGCGTGAAGCCGAAGCCCTGCGCGAGCTGTGCAACCGCTATGGCGCAGCACTGATCATCAATGACGACGCCGAATTGGCCGCCCGCTTGGGGGTAGGCCTGCATTTGGGCCAAGGCGATGGCTCGCTGTCCGCTGCCCGCGCCCTGCTCGGGCGCAAAGCAATTATCGGCGGCACCTGCCACGCCCAGCTGGAACTGGCCGAAGCCGCCGCCAAAGAAGGCGCCAGCTATGTCGCCTTCGGCCGTTTTTTTAATTCCACTACCAAGCCCGGCGCACCCGCTGCCGACGTCGCGTTGCTGGCTGCTGCGAAGGGCAAGGTCAACCTGCCGATTGTCGCCATCGGCGGCGTGACGCTGGACAACGCCCCTGAGCTGATAGCCCACGGCGCCAGCATGGTCGCGGTGGTGCACGGCCTGTTCGGCGCCGACTCGGTCGCTGAAGTCGAGCGCCGCGCCCGCGCCTTTAGCGCTCTGTTCACATCTAACTAACATTATTAGGGGGCGGCCCGGCTCGCCCCAACTCCCCGCTTGAGAGGCCCTGCCATGTCCCGTTCCGAAACCCTCTTCGCTAACGCGCAGAAGCACATCCCCGGCGGCGTCAACTCGCCGGTGCGCGCCTTCAAAAGCGTCGGCGGCACTCCGCTGTTCTTCAAGCACGCCGAAGGTGCCTACGTCACCGATGAAGACGATAAGCGCTACGTCGACTACGTCGGCTCCTGGGGCCCGATGATCCTCGGTCACAGCCACCCGGAAGTCCTCGACGCAGTACGCAACCAGTTGCAACACGGCCTGTCCTACGGCGCACCGACCGCCATGGAAACCGAGATGGCCGATCTGGTATGCAGCCTGGTGCCGTCGATGGACATGGTGCGCATGGTCAGCTCCGGCACCGAGGCGACCATGAGCGCCATCCGTCTGGCCCGTGGCTACACCGGCCGCGACAACATCATCAAATTCGAAGGCTGCTACCACGGCCACTCCGACAGCCTGCTGGTGAAAGCCGGCTCCGGCCTGCTGACCCAGGGCGTACCGAGCTCCGCAGGTGTGCCGGCGGACTTCGCCAAACACACCCTGACCCTGCCCTTCAACGACCTGGCGGCAGTTGAGCAGATGCTCAGCGAAGTCGGTTCGAGCGTCGCCTGCATCATCGTCGAGCCGGTAGCCGGCAATATGAACTGCGTGCCGCCAGCACCAGGCTACCTGCAGGGTCTGCGAGAACAGTGCGACAAACACGGTGTGGTGCTGATCTTCGACGAAGTGATGACCGGTTTCCGCGTGGCCCTCGGTGGTGCCCAGGCGTATTACGGCGTCACCCCGGACCTGACCACCTTCGGCAAGATCATCGGCGGTGGCATGCCGGTTGGCTGTTTCGGCGGCAAGCGCGAAATCATGCATTGCATCGCCCCGCTCGGCCCGGTCTACCAGGCCGGCACCCTGTCGGGCAACCCGCTGGCCATGGCCGCCGGCCTGACCACGCTGCGCCTGATCAAACGCCCGGGCTTTCACGCCGAGCTGACCGACTACACCAGCCGCATGCTGCAGGGTTTGCAAGACCGCGCCGATGCGGCCGGCATTCCGTTCGTCACCACTCAGGCCGGCGGTATGTTCGGCCTGTACTTCAGCGGTGCCGACGATATCGTCACCTTTGAGGATGTAATGGCTAGCGATGCCGAGCGCTTCAAGCGCTTCTTCCACCTGATGCTCGATGGCGGCGTGTACCTGGCGCCGAGCGCCTTCGAGGCCGGCTTCACCTCCATCGCCCATGGCGATGCCGAGTTGAAGATCACCCTGGACGCCGCCGAGCGCGCCTTTGCTGCGCTTAAGAACGCCTGATGCAGTACAGCACCGCACTCTCCGATGGCGTGCTGGCACTGGCCTGTCTGGCCTGCGCAATCGCCATCGGCAAAGCCCGCAAGCACTATGGCGAGAGTGATCAACCGGCGCTGTTCTGCGCGCTGCTGGGGTTTCTCCTGCCGGCTGCTGCGGCGGCCGTCGGCGTGGTTCGCTTTGGCATCGACCCCAGCGCGCAGGCCGCGCACTTGTGGCTAAGCCAAGCCAGCAGCTTTCTCGGCCTACCATTGCTTGGCGCGGCCGCACTGGCTTTGGGCCGGGGCTGGGAATGGAGCCGCGCCAACTGGGGGCGCATCCTTTTGGGGCTGTGCGCGTTCTTCGAGTTGTTCCGGCAGATGAACCAGCTGGAGGATTATCGCCTGCTGCTCAACCTAGCAACCTTGCTGCTGATTCTCTACGCCGGTGCTGTGCAGTGGCCCAGACGCGCCCCCCTGGCTTCGGCGATTGCGGTGGTCGGGCTGTTTCTACTGGCCGGCTTGGCCGTCGGCACCGAGGGCTTTATCGGTTCTTTACGCCGAGTCGACTTGTTCCACGCCCTGCTGACGCCGGCCTACCCACTGCTGGCCTGGCTACTGTTGAGCCTGCCTGGCAGCGCAAAACATGGCCGCACGGAAGAAAACCCGGTAAAGACTTTGTAAGAACGCCGCTGCTTATTTCATAATGTGATGGCTGCCGCGTTCCGGCGGCCGAGCACATCGCTCGCTTTGCATCCCGAGGTAAACGGATTTTCATGAAACGCACCGGCCGCACCCTGTCCCTGGGCTGCCTGTTGCTCCTGCTGCCACTGCTCGCCTCGGCGAGCGGCAACTCTTTGCTGATCCCCGCGCTTGGCAGCTGCTCACTCAACACCGCCCCCGAAGAACTGCCCGCCGCCCTTGAGGCCTGCAAGCAAGCTGCGCTCAATGGCGACCTGCAAGCAGAGTTCGAGCTGGGCGAGTTTTATTACGACGGCAAGCGTGTCGAACGTGACCTCAGCCAGGCGCTGAAATGGTTCGAACAAGCCTCGCTGCAAGGCCATGCACAATCGCAGTACCGCCTGGGCATGATGTTCTTCCGTGGCGAAGGCGTACCGGCAAACGCGGTACAAGCTTATATCGTGCTGAAGATGGCAGCCGTGAACGGTTCGGACGAAGCCATGGACAGCGCCGATCTGATTGCCGCGCAAATGCCCCGTGATGAGCTGGAGATCGCCAGCCAGGTACTCGGGCAAATCTTTCGCAACTACCTGCTGGAGTTGCAGAACGCCGACACCCTTACCTCGCCGTTCGCACCGCTGCCCTGATTCAACCCATCTAACACGCTTAGACGCGGTTAATATCTCGTGAGCTAGAGCCCTGCAAGGCGAAAACAGGCGAGGAGGCGGAGTGTACTTTTGTACATGAGCATTCCGAGTCTGTTTTCAACGCAGCAGGGCCGACGCACAGCAGATCGTATGCAGGTCCTTACTTGTCCGGCATGGGCATAGGGAACGGCATCACATTGCCGCCGCCCTTGGCTTCGCTGATCTTCGGCGTGCCCAGGCGCTCGACTTCGTCGATGCGAATGATCGCGTGCATGGGGATAAAGCTGCGCACCACACCGTCAAACTGCGCCTTGAGCTTTTCCTCGCTGGGGTCGACCACAACCTGAGTGCGTTCGCCGAAGACGAACTCCTCTACTTCCAGAAAGCCCCACAGATCGCTTTGAAAGATCTGCTTGGCGTACATCTCGTACACCTGACCCTGGTTGAGGAAAATCACCTTGTAGATGGGTTCGCGCTTGCTCATGGCTATGCAGTTCGTACCGATGGGTTAATTGAAAGGGCGCGGATCATAGCATAGCCGCCTAGCAGCCAACGCTAGGAACCCTGGCACTAGCTCCCTATAATGCGCGGTTCTTCGAATCACCCTTTTTGAGCGCGCATGACCAAGAAGCTTTATATCGAAACCCACGGTTGCCAGATGAACGAGTACGACAGCTCGCGCATGATTGACCTGTTGGGCGAACATCAAGCCCTGGAAGTCACCGAGAAGGCCGCAGACGCTGACATCATCCTGCTCAACACCTGCTCGATCCGTGAAAAAGCCCAGGACAAGGTGTTCTCGCAACTCGGCCGCTGGCAAAAACTGAAAATTGCCAACCCCGACCTGGTGATTGGCGTCGGTGGCTGTGTGGCCAGCCAGGAAGGCGCGGCAATTCGTGATCGCGCGCCCTACGTCGACGTAGTCTTCGGCCCACAGACCCTGCACCGCCTGCCGGAAATGATCGACGCCGCGCGCACCACCAAAATCGCTCAGGTCGACATCAGCTTCCCCGAGATTGAGAAATTCGACCGCCTGCCCGAACCACGCGTCGATGGCCCCAGCGCCTATGTGTCGGTGATGGAAGGCTGCAGCAAGTACTGCACCTTCTGCGTGGTGCCCTACACCCGTGGCGAAGAAGTCAGCAGACCCATGGCCGATGTGCTCGGCGAGATCATCCACCTGGCCGAACATGGCGTGCGTGAAATCACCCTGCTCGGGCAGAACGTCAACGGCTACCGTGGCGCGACCCAGAATGGGCAGATTGCCGACTTCGCCGAGCTGCTCTACGCCGTGGCCGCCATCGATGGCATCGACCGCATTCGCTACACCACTAGCCATCCGCTGGAGTTCTCCGATGCGCTGATCCAGGCCCACGCCGAGATCCCCGAGCTGGTGAAATACCTGCACCTGCCGGTGCAATCGGGCTCCGACCGCATTCTCGCGGCGATGAAGCGCAACCACACCGCACTCGAATACAAGTCGCGCATCCGCAAGCTGCGCGCCGCCGTGCCGGACATCCTGATCAGCTCGGACTTTATCGTCGGTTTCCCCGGTGAAACCGAGAAGGACTTCGAGCAGACCATGAAGCTGGTCGAGGATGTCGGTTTCGACTTCTGCTACTCCTTCGTTTACAGCTCGCGCCCTGGCACCCCGGCGGCCGACCTGCCCGACGACACCCCGCTGGAGCTGAAAAAACAGCGCCTGGCACTGCTGCAACACCGCATCACCCAGCAGGGCTTCGAAAACAGCCGACGCATGGCGGGCACCGTGCAGCGCATCCTGGTCAACGATTACTCGAAGAAGGACCCTGGCATGCTACAGGGCCGCACCGAGAGCAATCGGGTGGTCAACTTCCGCAGCGACAACCCGCGCCTGATCGGCCAGTTTGTCGACGTGTTTATCGACGAAGCCATGCCCAACTCGCTGCGCGGCACTTTGCTCAGCGAAACCGTCTGCAACTAACGCCGCAGCGGCCCGAGCTTCCCCCTCGCGGCTGCTAGCGCTATTCTTCGTTTCACTACCCCAGCCGACTGGCGGCCATCACACGACCTTGAACGCACCCATAGAACCACTCCGCTTTATCCTTGAACCCTTTGAGGCTCGCCGCTTCGCTAACCTGTGCGGCCAATTTGATGAGCACTTGCGCCTGATCGAACAGCGCCTGGGCATCGAGTTGCGCAACCGCGGCAACCAGTTCGAACTGGTCGGCACCGCTGGCCAGACCCGCGCAGCCGAACAACTACTGCGCCGCCTCTACCGCGAAACCCAAAGCACCGAACTGTCACCTGACCTGGTGCACCTGTTCCTGCAGGAATCCGGTATCGAGGAGCTGAGCAACCCGACCGTCGAAGCCAGCGTCGCCCTGCGCACCCGCAAGGGCATGATTCGCCCACGCGGTGCCAATCAGCAGCGCTACGTCAAAGCCATCCTCGACCACGACATCAACTTCGGCATCGGCCCGGCCGGCACCGGCAAAACCTATCTAGCAGTAGCCGCTGCCGTAGATGCCCTGGAGCGCGAGCAAATTCGCCGCATCCTGCTGGTACGCCCGGCGGTAGAAGCTGGCGAGAAGCTCGGTTTCCTCCCCGGCGACCTGTCGCAGAAGATCGACCCCTACCTGCGCCCGCTGTACGACGCGCTGTACGAGATGCTCGGCTTCGAACAGGTGGCCAAGCTGATCGAGAAACAGGTGATCGAAGTCGCGCCGCTGGCCTACATGCGCGGCCGCACGCTGAACAACAGCTTTATCATCCTCGACGAAAGCCAGAACACCACCCTGGAACAGATGAAGATGTTCCTCACCCGCATCGGCTTCGGCTCCACTGCGGTGATTACCGGTGACATCACCCAGGTCGACCTGCCGCGCGGCACCAAAAGCGGCCTGACCCACGTGATCGACGTATTGCGTGACGTCCCGGGCATCAGCTTTACCCACTTCAAGCCCAAGGACGTGGTGCGCCACCCACTGGTGCAGCGCATCGTCGAAGCCTACGAGCGCTACGACAACCGCATACACGGCAAGCTGGATGACGAGCAGGATGAGCGCAATGCTTGAGCTTGACCTGCAGATCGCCAGCGACGCCTCCAGCCTGCCGAGCGAGGCGCAGTTTCGCGCATGGTGCGAGATCGCCCTGCGCCAGCGCACGGCGGATTCCGAGTTGACCATCCGCCTGGTCGATGAAGCCGAGGGCCGCGAGCTCAATCACACCTGGCGTCATAAGGATTACGCCACCAACGTACTATCCTTCCCTGCCGATGTACCGGACGAGATGCTGGATATACCGCTGCTAGGTGATCTAGTGATCTGCGTGCCAGTGGTTGAGCGCGAAGCCCAGGAACAAGCTAAAACCAGCGAAGCGCATTGGGCGCACCTGGTGATCCACGGTTGCCTGCACCTGCTCGGCTATGACCACATCGAGGATGAGGAAGCCGAAGAGATGGAAGCGCTGGAACGAGAATTGCTGGCTGAGTTGGGTCATCCCGACCCTTACGCCGACCACGAATAAATGCCCTCTACGCAAACCCAACTGAAATTACAAAAGGTTCCTGAGTAACCACCATGAGCGAAGACCGATCGAGCAACGAGCAGAAGTCCTGGTTTAACAGACTGACCCAGGCTTTTGCTCATGAGCCGAAGAACCGCAAGGAATTGCTGGAAGTGCTGCGCGAAGCGCATCAGAACAAGCTGCTCGACAGCGAAGCACTGGCCATCGTTGAAGGTGCAATTCAGGTCGCCGACCTGCAGGTTCGCGACATTATGGTGCCTCGCTCACAGATGATGAGCATCAAGGCCAACCAGACGCCCAAGGAATTTCTGCCCTCGATCATCGAGGCCGCGCACTCGCGTTATCCCGTGGTGGGCGAGAGCCTCGACGATGTGGTCGGCATCCTCCTGGCCAAAGACCTGCTGCCGCTGATCCTCTCGGGCGAACAGCCCAACTTCAATATCAAAGACCTGCTGCGCCCGGCCACCTTTGTGCCCGAGTCCAAGCGCCTCAATGTGCTGCTGCGCGAGTTCCGCGCCAACCACAACCACATGGCCGTGGTGATTGATGAGTACGGCGGCGTTGCTGGCCTGGTGACCATCGAGGACGTGCTGGAGCAGATCGTCGGCGATATCGAAGACGAGCACGACGTGGAGGAAGACAGCTACGTCAAACCACTGCCTTCCGGCGATTTTCTGGTCAAGGCGCTGACGCCGATTGAAAGCTTCAACGAAGCCTTCGATACCGAATTCTCCGATGACGAGTTCGATACCGTCGGCGGTCTGGTGATGAGCGCCTTCGGCCACCTGCCCAAGCGCAACGAAGTCACCCAGATCGGCGAATTCCGCTTCCGCGTCCTCAACGCTGACAGCCGCCGCATCCATCTGCTGCGTCTGAGCCCGGTAAGTAATTGATCCACAACCGGCCACCTTCAGGGTGGCCGGTTCGCAACACTTCCCCCCGTCTACCCTCCCGCTTTACCCTTGCGCCACCTCAATCCAAGGACCTGCATGCAATGCACTGGATAACCCGACCTGGCTGGCCCGGCAACCTGATCGCGCTGTTGGCAGGCGCCATCACCCCTCTGGCACTGGCGCCTTATGACCTGTGGCCGCTGGCCATTCTCTCCATCGCCCTGTTCTACCTCGGCCTGCGTGACCTCACGCCGCGTCAGGCGGTGCTGCGCGGCTGGAGTTATGGCTTTGGTCTGTTCGCCGCCGGCACCAGCTGGGTGTACGTAAGCATCCACGATTACGGCGCGGCCTCGCCGCCCCTGGCGGTCTTTCTGACCCTACTGTTTGTCGGCGGCCTCGGTCTACTGTTCGCCCTCAGCGCCTGGGTCTGGACGCGCTGGCTACGCCGAGTCGAAGCGCCGCTTGCCGATGCCCTGGCCTTCGCCGCCCTGTGGCTGGCGCAGGAAGCCTTCCGCAGCTGGTTTCTCACCGGCTTCCCCTGGCTGTATGCCGGTTACAGCCAGCTGGATGGCCCGCTGGCCGGCTTGGCCCCAGTCGGTGGTGTATGGCTGCTGTCCTTTGCCTTGGCCCTGAGCGCCGCGCTGCTGGTGAATCTGGCGCAACTGCGCGCGCGCAAGGCGTTTCTCGCCATCGGCGTGGTGCTGTTAGTCGCCCCGTGGATCGCCGGTCTCGCACTCAAGAATCACGCATGGACCCAACCGCTGGGCGAGCCGCTAAGTGTTTCGGCCATGCAGGGCAATATCGAACAGAACCTGAAGTGGGACCCCGAGCAGCTCAACGCGCAGCTCGCGCTGTACCGCGACATGACCTTCAGCGCCAAGCCGACCGACCTGATCGTCTGGCCGGAAACCGCCATACCGGTGCTCAAGGACCGCGCCCAGGGTTACCTAGGCATGATCAATCGCTTCGCCAATGAGCGGAATGCCGCGCTGATTACCGGCGTGCCGATTCGCCAAAGCAACGAGCGCGGCGAACAGCGCTACTACAACGGCATCAGCGTGGTCGGCCAGGGCAGCGGTGATTACCTCAAGCAGAAGCTGGTGCCCTTCGGTGAATACGTGCCGCTGCAGGAAGTGCTGCGCGGGCTGATCGCCTTCTTCGACCTGCCGATGTCCGACTTCGCCCGTGGCTCCGCCGAGCAAAGCCTACTGCAGGCCAAGGGCCATGCGATTGCCGCATTTATTTGCTACGAAGTGGTCTACCCGGAGTTTTCCGCCGGCCTGGCCGCGCAGAGCGACCTGCTGCTGACCATCAGCAACGACACCTGGTTTGGCCGCTCCATCGGCCCGCTGCAGCACTTGCAGATGGCGCAGATGCGCGCCCTGGAAGCCGGCCGCTGGATGATCCGCGCGACCAACAACGGCGTCACCGCACTGATCGACCCGCAAGGCCAGATCACCACCCAGCTGCCGCAATTCGAACAGGCAGTGCTCTATGGCCAGGTACAACCGATGCAGGGACTCACGCCTTATCTGCAGTGGCGTGGTTGGCCCATGCTGATTATCTGCCTGGGGCTATTTGCCTGGGCGTTGATGGCCAGTCGTATGGCTAAAACGCTTTAACGACGAAAAAATCGGTAGAACTCGCGCAGCTCAGCCTGCGCGTCGCCAATGCTGACCGGGGTGAAGCGCAGCGGATGGTGCGCCGGGCATTGCGCCAGGCGGCCCTGATCGAGCGGGTGCAACCAACCGAGCAGCGGGTAACCGCCCATGCTCTGGTGGTCGGCCTGCAGGATGATCGGCTGACCATCCGGCGGCACCTGAATCGCCCCCCGGCCAACCCCCAATGACCACTGCCGCACGGGCGGCTGCATGGCCTCGCCGAGCAGTCGTGCGCCCATGCGATCGGAGTGTGGGCTGAGCTGCCAGGTCTGGGCGAAAAAGCCCTGCAACTGGTCTTCCTCGAAACTCGCCGCATCGCCGCCGGTAATCACCCGCAGCAAGGGTTTGCAGCGGTAATCCGGCAGATAAGGCCAGGGCACGCTGGCAACATGAGTGAAATGTGCGGGCCGGCAGGCCAGCAGATCGCCCGCCTGCACCGCCTGTCCCAACCCTTCACGTAACTGCACGCTGACGCTGCCCAGCAGCGGCTCGGCGACAAAACCACCCGCCACTGCCAAGTACGCGCGCTGACCACTGCGAGCAAAGCCCAGGCGCAACTGCTGGCCTTTGCGCAACGGCAGGCGCGTCCACAACGGTTGCGGCTGATCATCCACACTCAGCGGCACCTGCGCGCCGCACACCGCCACCCAGGTGTCGACCTCGGCCTGCAACTCGACACCGCCCAGGGCGATTTCCAGCAGCGGCGTGCCCCAGGGATTGTTCAGCAGATGATTGGCCCAGGCCGCGCCATGCCAATCCTGCGGCCCAGCCGGCGATACACCCAGGTACTGCCAGCCGCGCCGCCCAGCATCCTGCAACAGGCTTTGCGGCCCTGGCTTGAGCACCCGCAGACCGCTCATAGCTGACCGCCTTCGCGGATAAAGTCGCGTTCATCGATACTGTGAAAACGCACCCGATCACCCAACGCCAGCGGACAGGGCGGGGTTTGCGCGGCATCGAACAGCGTCCAGGGGCAGCGGCCGATCAGGTGCCAACCGCCGGGGGAGCTGTGTGGGTAGATCGCCGTTTGCCGCTCGGCAATCGCCAGGCTACCGGCCGGCACGGCAATGCGCGGGGTAGCGTGACGCGGCAAGGCCAGGCGTGCATCCAACTCACCGAGGTAGGCAAAGCCTGGGGCAAAGCCAATCGCGCCAACGCGGTACTCGCTCGCCGCATGCAGTTCGATCACCTGGGCACTACTCAGCCGGCACAGACGCGCGACCTCGGCGAGGTCTTCACCGTTGTAGCAAATGGGGATTTCATGCAGCCGCCCGACCTGGGCGACAGAGGGCTCGGCAAGCCAGCGCTCCAGCAGCGGCTTGAGCCGCTCGGCCAGCTCCAGGTGATCGGTACGCAGCAGATCGTAGTGCAACAGCAGGCTGGTCCAGCCCGGCACCAGATCTGTCAGCACCTCACTCAACTCGCCACGGATGCGCTCGGCCAGCAACGCGATCCGCTGCGGCAACTGCGCATCCGGCTGTTCGGCCAGCACCAGCAGCAGCGCTTCGGCACCGGCCGGTTCGAGGCGGATCATAGGGCGTCCAGGCTGGCCCGCAAACGCCGCAATACGGCCAGGGAGTCGGCGTTATCGCCATGCATGCACAGGCTGTCGGCGCGTAGCTGCAGCAGCTTGCCATCGATATCGGCAAACGGCTCACCGCTGGCAATCGCCAGGGCCTGCTGAAAAATCCGCTGCGGATCATGGTGCACCGCACCGCTCAAACGCCGGGGAGCCAACTGCCCGTCGGCCAGATAGGCGCGGTCGGCAAAGGCCTCGAACATCAGCGGCACATCCGCAGCATCGGCCAGTTGCAGCTCGCGGCTGTTGTCAGCCAGCGCCAGCACCATCAGCGGCAAGCCCTTGCGGTAACTGGCGCAGGCCTCCAGCACCGCGTTGAACAGCGCATCGTCACGCACCAGGTCGTTGTACAACGCACCATGGGGTTTGACGTAGGCCAGCTGGGTGCCGGCCGCGCGGCAGAAGGCCTCCAGTGCGCCGAGCTGATACAGCACCAGCGCAGTCACCTCCTCCGGCGAACAGGCGATATGCCGGCGGCCGAAGCCGAGCAAATCTGGATAGGCCGGGTGCGCACCAATGCTCACGCCATGCTCTACCGCCAGGGCGACGGTGCGCTGCATGGTCAACGGGTCGGACGCATGAAAGCCGCACGCAAGGTTGGCCTGATCAATCAGCGGCATGGCATGCACGTCATCGCCCATGCGCCACACACCGAAGCTTTCACCCATGTCGCAGTTCAGCAGGATTTTTTTCATGCCCCAAAGCTTAGTGGCGCATAAGCGTGGCGGGAAGCCCGCAAAGCAGTTCGCGCCCTCATAGGGCATACCTGAAGGTAGTTGGATACGGAACAACCCAATAAGAATGTATATTGTTTGTAAATAATCATGCTTAGCATTAAAAATTCACTAGAATCGCCATCCCAAACATCCAAACGTACTGACACGACGCCTCTATGCCTCATTCCTTCTGGCTTGGCACCCTGCGCCAATGGCACTGGATCAGTTCCGCACTGTGCCTGGCCGGCATGCTGTTGTTTGCCGTCACCGGCATCACTCTCAACCATGCCACGCAGATCGAAGTAAAACCCAAGGTGGTCAATCACCAGGCGCAACTGCCCGAGGCGCTACAAGCTGCGCTACAAGACAAACAGCCCAGCCAGGGCCTGCCACTGGAGCTGCGTCAGTGGCTGGAGGCCGAGCTGGCGATTCGCCTGGATGGCCGTGACGCCGAATGGTCGGATGGCGAGCTGTATATCGGTTTGCCACGCCCCGGTGGTGATGCCTGGCTGAGCCTGGATATCGAATCCGGCGCGCTGGAGTTCGAGTCCACTGACCGCGGCTGGATCGCCTATCTGAATGACCTGCACAAGGGCCGCAATACCGGCACCGCGTGGGCCTGGTTTATCGATGTATTTGCCGTGTTGTGCGTGGTGTTCAGCCTCAGCGGTCTGCTGTTGCTGCAACGCTATGCCGGCAACCGCCCCAGCACCTGGCCGATGCTCGGCCTGGGCCTGGTACTCCCTGTTCTGTTGGCTCTGCTGTTTATTCACTAAGGACATCGTTATGCCAAAACGCTTGCTGTTGCCCCTGTGCGCCCTGTTGAGCACCCCGGTGCTGGCTGCCGACGTGCAGCTGGAGGTGGAAATCCCGCGCCTGCAGGTGGCCGAGTACCACCGCCCCTACGTAGCCATCTGGCTGGAGCAGCCGGATCAGAAGCATGTCGCCAACCTGGCGGTGTGGTACGACCAGAAGCTCAAGGACAAGGAAGGCGAAAAGTGGCTCAAGGACCTGCGCCAGTGGTGGCGGCGCAGCGGCCGCAGCCTGGAGATGCCGGTTGATGGCGTCAGCGGCGCCACCCGCGCAGTGGGCAAACAGAGCCTGAGCTTCAGCAGCGCCGATGCCCCCTTCAAGCAACTGCCAGCAGGCGAATACCGCGTGGTGGTGGAAGCCGCCCGTGAAGTGGGCGGTCGCGAACTGCTGCGCCTGCCGTTCACCTGGCCACCCAAGCAAGCCGCCAACCAAAGCGTTAAGGGCAGCAGCGAGCTGGGCCAGATCACCCTGCAACTGACGCCTTGAACTTCAGCCCCTTGAATCACTGCCATTAAGGAAGACTGCCATGCACCCACTCGTAAAATGGACCGCCCTGACCCTGGCCATCTGCCTGCCGCTGTCCGCCCAGGCCCACCGCGCCTGGATGCTGCCTTCGGCCACGGTACTGTCCGGTGAAGATCCCTGGGTCACCGTCGACGCCGCCGTATCCAATGACCTGTTCTATTTCGAGCACTTCCCGCTGCGTATTCAGGGCATTGGCAACCTCGATAACGCCCCCGCTGGCGGCCCACCAGGCATGCGTCCGCGCCCGGCCGCCATGCTGCAACTGTTCGCCCCGGATGGCAGCGCCGCCAAAGCCGAGAACGGCAGCATTGGCCGCTACCGCAGCACCTTCGATTTGCACCTGACGCAGAAAGGCACCTACAAACTGGCCATCGCCAACAGCGGCCTGTTCGCCAGCTGGAAAGAAGGCCAGGAACACAAGCGCTGGATGGGCAAGGCCGAAGATTTCGCCAAGCAGGTACCGGCAGGCGCCACCGAGCTGAAAGTGGCGCAGAACAGCAGCCGCATGGAGGTCTTCGTCACCTCCGGCAACCCAACCACCAGCGTGCTGAAAACCACCGGTGTGGGCCTGGAGCTGGCGCCGATCACCCACCCCAACGACCTGTTCGCCGGTGAAGCAGCCGAGTTCAGCCTGCAGCTCGATGGCAAGCCTGCCGCCGGTGTGGAAGTCAGCGTGATTCCCGGTGGCAACCGTTACCGCGACGAGCTGGGCGAGATCAAAACTACCAGCGATGCCAACGGCAAGATCAGCATCACCTGGCCGAACGCCGGCATGTACTGGCTGGAAGCCAAACTGAGCAGCAAAGAAGGCGTCAGCGCTCCAGCCACCGAACGCCGCGCCTCCTACAGCGCGACTCTGGAAGTTCTGGCGCCCTGATGCCAGCCCGAACGCTGTCGCCGCCCGGCGACAGCGCTTCCCACCTCTTAGCTGACGACTCGACTTGATCACCGCCCCGCGACTTCACGCCCTGCGCCACTGGCCCCTGCCAACCTGCCTGCTGCTGACCGGTCTGTTGTTCTGGCTGCAACCTGCGCGCGAACTCAGCGCGGGGCTGATCAGCCTCACCTATCTCGCGCTGTGCCTGCACTACTGCTGGCCACAGCGCCGCATTCCATCCGGCCAAGCTGGCGAACTGCTGATTGCCTACGCCAGCCAAGGCGGCCAGGCGCAGCAACTGGCCGAGCGCAGCTGCGCGCAACTGCTCGCCAGTGGCACACCGGCACGTTGTATCGCCCTCAACCAACTGGACAGCACACAGCTGGCAACGCTTGAGCGTCTGCTGCTGGTCGTCAGCACCTACGGTGACGGTGAGGCACCCGATAACGCCGCACGCTTTGAGCGTGCCCTGCATGCTCAACAACCACTGCCGCAACTGCACTTCGCCATCCTGGCCCTGGGTGACAGCAGCTACCCGCAGTTCTGCGCCTTCGGCCAACGCCTGCAGCAGCGCCTGCACGCGCTCAAGGCGCAGCCGCTGTTCGACCTGCTGTGCGTCGACAACCTAGATGCCGGTACCCTGCGCCACTGGCAGCAACAGCTTGGTCACCTCTGCGGCAACAGCGATTTTGTCGACTGGCAGCCCGCGCACTATCGCCCCTGGCAACTGACGCAGCGCCACTGCCTCAACCCTGACAGCATTGGCGCCCCGATCTTCCAACTGCGCCTGAGCAGCAGCGAGGACGTCGAGTGGCGCGCCGGCGATATTGTCGAAGTCGGCCCACGGCATGCCCCGCAGCGCGTCAACGCCTGCCTGCAGCAACTCGGCCTTGATCCGCAGCAGCGCTTAGCGGATGGCCAGCTGCTAAGCGATGCCCTGAGCCATCGCCACCTACCGACAAACCGGCCGGATGACGGCGACATCGCGCAGTGGCTGGCCACACTGACGCCCCTTCCACACCGCGAATATTCAATTGCCTCATGCCGCAGCAGTGGCAGCCTCGACCTGTTGGTACGCCTGCAGCACCAGGCTGATGGCAGCCCTGGACTGGGCTCCGGCTGGCTGTGCCAGCATGCCGAAGTGGGCAGCCAGATCGACCTGCGTATCCGCCGCAACCCCGGCTTTCATGGCCCGGCCGCCGCCACACCGCTGATTCTGATCGGCAGCGGCAGCGGCCTCGCCGGCCTGCGCGCGCACTTGCAGGAACGCGCAGCCACTCCACACTCACGCAACTGGCTGCTGTTTGGCGAACGCCACGCCGCCCACGACGCCCTGCTGATCGACGAGCTACGCGCCTGGCAGCACAGCGGTCACCTCGCACGCCTCGACCTCACCTATTCCCGCGACGGCAATCCACAGCGCTATGTGCAGGATGCCCTGCGCGAGGCCGCCAGCACCTTGCACGCCTGGCTGGCCGATGGCGCAGCCATCTACCTGTGCGGCAGCCTCGACGGCATGGGCCGCGATGTCGACGCTTGCTTGCGCCAGTTGCTGGGTGATGAACCGTTGGAACAGCTCAGCCAGAGTGGTCGTTATCGGCGTGATTTGTACTGACAGCAACCTGCTCGACTGGCATAGCCACACGCTCAAACCCAATGCAATCTGGTGAGCATCCCTACCCTGAGTTACAGGGCAATTGCTTACACCGCGACTCATAGCCTTATGCCGATGCCAGCAGCGCAGGTAGCACTGCCCTGTAGAAGCAAGCCTTGGCCACGATGCGTTCGCCAGACCCACAGCCAGCGTTTCAGCCTCCCGCGTAGCCTTTGAATAACCGCATAAAACAAAACCCCGGTCACTGCAGGCAGCGGCCGGGGTTTCGAGTGGGGCTATGGCTGTCACCTGCCAGCAGACCTGGCGGTAACAGCACATGTAGGCTTAGAAGCTATAAGTAGCCGACAGCACTGCCGAACGGGCATCACCGTATTCAATAGCCGAAGAACGGGTATTGAGGCCAACGTTCTGGCGCACACTCTGCACATAGTCCTTGTCGAACAGGTTGTTCATATTCAGCTGCAGGTCGAGTTCCTTGTTGACCTTGTAGCCGAGCATGGCGTTGTGCACCCAGTAGGCATCCAGTTTGGCGTTATCGCTGGAGGTCACGTTGCGCTCGCTGGCGTAACGCGCGCCGTAGCCGACGCGCCAGCCGGCAGGCAGCTCGTAGGTGGTCCACAGGTTGAACGAGCGTGGCGGCGTGTTGCCCAGCGCCTGACCTTCACGGGCGATACCTGCAGCAGTATCTGCGGCCTTGAGGGTTTCGCTGTCGAGGAAGGTGTAGTTGGCGTAAACGTTCCACTGATCGGTGATACGACCGGTCACACCAAACTCAACGCCCTGCACACGCTGTTCACCGGCCAGCTGGGTAGAGCCATCGACCATGGTTTCGCGGGCATTGGTCTTCTCCACGCGGAACACTGCGGCATCGAGCTGCAAGCGGCTGTTGAGCAGCTCCCACTTGGTGCCCAACTCCCAGGTTTCGTTCTCTTCCGGAGCCAGATCAGCAGCCGCAGCGTTCAGCGCACCGGTGGATGCCAGCGCTTCGGCGGCCGGGTTGAAGGAGGTGCCGTAAGCCAGGTAAATGCGGCCATTCTCAGCCGGTTTGTACACCACCCCAGCGCGGCCGCTGAGTTCCTTGTCGCGCGAATCCAGGCGCGTGACGGTGCCCGCTGGCAGCGCTACGTTCTTCGAATCACCCTTGATCCAGTCATAACGCAGGCCCAGGCTCAGATCCCACTGCTCATTCAGGGCGATGGTGTCGAACACATAGATAGCTTCGTTTTCCAGCTGAGTAGAAGTCTCTGCAGTACGCGTTTTGTTGGTCGGGCCATCGTAATGACCTGGCGGATTGCCCAGGTCGTAGTCCTTGCCCGTGAAACTCAAACCATAGTTGTAGGTGTTGCGATCGTAATCTTCACGCGAAACCTCAACGCCAGTAACCAGGGTGTGACCCAGGCCGAATGTGTCGAAATACGCAGTCAGGTTGGTCTGGTTGATCCACATTTCACTGGTCACATCACGGCCATAACCCTGAGGGCCTGCCGGGCGATAGCGACCTGCCGGGGCGACGGCCAGGTTGACGTGGGACGCAGAAATGACCGTATCACGCTTGACCTGGCTGTAACGGCTGAGGTTCTGCAGGCGCAGGCTGTCACTGAAGTCGTGTTCGAATTTGACGGTGAAGGCATCCGTCTGGATCTCTTCCTTGTCGATGTTCTTCCAGCCGAAATAAGCATCGCGATCAACACCCGCCAGGCGCTTGCCATCGAAGGCGGGCACGCCGTAGTCCGGCATATTGTCGTCATTCTGGTGCAGATAGCTGAGGGTCAAACGCGTCGAATCGCTCAGACCCAGCAACAGCGATGGCGCAATACCCCAACGCTGACGGTCGATCTCGTCACGACCCGGCACATCGTTCTCGTGCGCCATCAGGTTGAGGCGCACTGCACTACCGGTGCCCACGCCTTCCAGGGTCTGGTTGGAGTCCAGGGTCAGGCGGTGATAGTTGTCGGTGCCCAGGCTGGCGCCAATTTCAGTGAAGTCACGCTGGAGCGGCTGTTTGCTGACCTGGTTGATGCTGCCGCCCGTGGTGCCGGAGCCACCGAATACCGAGTTAGGACCTTTGATGACTTCGACAGCTTCGATATTGAAGGTGTCGGTACGGTTGTTCTGCGAGCTGTCACGCAGGCCGTCGATCTGCATGTTGGCGTTGGCGCTAAAACCACGGATGTTGATGCTGTCGCCCGAGCCGCCACCGCCTTCGCCGGCGTTGAAGGTGATGCCGGATACGTTGGCCAGCACTTCTTTCATGCTCAGGGCTTTCTGCTCTTTGAGCAGCGCCTGCGGCACCACGGTGATGGTTTGCGGGGTATCGAGCAGTGGCACAGCGTACTTGGCCGAGGACGAGGTCTCGGTCTTGTAGTCTTCAGCCTGCTGGCCCTTGACCGTTACGCTGCCCAGCTCAACCGGCGTCCTTGCCTTTTGCGGCGCTTGTTCAGCGGCCACACCAGCGCCCGCCCAGGACGCGATTACCAGACCAATGGCCGAAGCCAGAAGACGACGCTGCGGCAGGTTGCCGGCTTTTTTGCCCATACCCATGAGAACCACCCCCAGATCAAAACGAGGCGTGATTCTATTTGATAATCAATATCAATCAATAGCGGTTTACACTTTTATTCGTGTTTAGTTCCGCTCAGCCTAGGATTTTATCCAGCAGACAATGGTCACCAATGCTGGCCAGGTCACGACAGCCAGTCAGCGCCATGGCCACTTCCAGCTCAGCTCGCAGCAATTGCACCACATGCGCCACCCCACTCGCCCCAGCAGTGGCCAGGCCATAGACATAAGGCCGCCCGACCAATACAGCATCGGCGCCCAGAGCCAGGGCCTTGAACACGTCCGTACCACGCCGGATACCGCCATCGAGCAGCAGTGGCACGCGCCCCTGTACCGCGGCGGCGATTTCCGTCAGCACCTCGATGGTCGCCGGCTGGCCGTCCAGCGTTCGCCCGCCATGGTTGGAGACAATGATGCCGTCGACGCCTTCGGCCACCGCGCGCTGCGCATCCTCGGCAGTCATCACGCCCTTGAGCAGGATCGGCAGACGCGTCAACGAACGCAGCCATTGCACATCGGCCCAACCAGGCGCTGCTGCCAATAACGCACCGCCAAGTAGCAGACCACCGCTTGGCGGAGCACTCTCATGCAACGGCTGCATGCCACGCAGATTGACCGCCTCAATGCCCTCAGGCAGAGAAAAGCCCGCGCGCTGTTCACGGTTGCGCATGCCATTCACCGGCGCATCCACCGTCAACACCAGCGCCTGATAACCCGCCACTTCGGCGCGTTTGACCAGCGCCTCGGTAAAAGCCCGATCCGGCTGGATATACAGCTGAAACCACAGCGGGCTATGCGCCTGCTCGGCCACCGCTTCGAGGGACACACTGGCCTGGGTGCTCAGCACCATGCCCGCCTGCACGGCCGACGCAGCCAGCACCGTGGCCAGCTCACCCTCGACATGCGCCAACTGCTGATACGCCACCGGAGCGAGGAAAATCGGGTGCGCAAAGGCCTGACCAAACAGCTGCAGATGGGTGTTGCCGCCGCTGAGATCGGCCAACACCCGCGTGCGCAGACGAATGCGTTGAAACGCCGCCTGATTCTCCGCCAGGGTCAATTCATCAGCCGCACCACCGGCGATATAGGCCCAGGCCTGGGCACTCATGCGCTCGCGGGCCAGGGGCTCATAGTCCGCCACGGCAGCGACGCTCGGCGGGATCTGCGTCAGTTTCGGCAGCGGCATATCGGTCATGTGTTGGCCCACTGGCGCAACAGGTTGTGATAAACCCCGGTCAAGCGCGCCAACTCGGCACTCTCCGGCACTTCAAGGGTCAGCGCCTGCACTGCCCGATCCAGCTCCAGCAACAGGCCGCGCTGGGTGTCATCGCGCACCAGGCTCTGAATCCAGAAGAACGCCGCATAGCGCGTACCACGGGTTACCGGGTTGACCCGGTGCAGGCTGCTGCCGGGATACAGCACCAGATGCCCAGCCGACAACTTGACGCTGTGGCTGCCGTAGCTGTCCTCGACCACCAACTCACCGCCCTCGTACTCATCCGGATCACTGAAAAACAGCGTGGCCGACAGGTCACTGCGCACTCGATGCGGCGTACCCGGCACACTGAAAATCGCATTGTCGATATGGTTGCCATAGGTGCCACCACCGGTATAGCGATTAAAGCGTGGTGGCAACACTTTCAGCGGCAAAGCAGCCGAGACAAACTGCGGATGGTTGCCCAGGCGCTGCACAATAAAATCGCCAATCTGTACCGCCAAAGGGTCATCCTGGGCCAATTGCTGATTGGCCTTGGCCTTGACCGCCTGATGGCCCGCTGTCAGCCGACCATCCTGCCAACTGGCCTGTTCAAAGGCCTGACGGCACTCACGCACCTGCTCGGGCGTCAGCACATCGGCAATGCTCAACATCATGATTTGTTCTCCTCACCGGTCGCCCTGAGCGCCCGCAACCATCAGTTGCAAATGATTCTAAATAGCTGAGGCGCACTATGACAGCGCCGCACGCCGGGACCGTTGATCCAGCCCAATAAATTGAGCCGATGCCATTGGCCTACCGGCTGGGACACAGCATAAAAAACGCCCCGGATACCAAGGCATCCGGGGCGCGTTTTACGGCCTGAGCAACTTAGAAGCGGAAGTCGGTGCTCAGGGTCAAGGTACGTGGATCACCGAGCATGGCGCGACGACCATTCCAGTTGGTGGAAACGGCGTATTCCTCATCGGTCAGATTATCCAGATTGACCCGCACATCCAGGTTTGGATTGACCGCGTAGGACGCCATCGCATTGAAGGTGGTATAGCTCGGCAGCTTGCCCACTGCGCCGTTGGGGATAATGCGTTCAGCATCGTCCGGACGGCCCAGATAGGACGAACCCACATGCTTGGCACCCGCCCCAATGGTCACGCCAACCGGCAGACGGTAGGTGGTCCACAGGCTGCCCGACACGCGCGGGGTAAAGGCCAACTCATCGCCACTGGTGCGATCCACTGTGCCGTAGTCAGCGGCGTTGGCACGCTTGCGCACGTCGTCCAGGTAGGCACTGTGCTTGCGCTCGCTGTCCATAAAGACGATGCCGGCAAACACATTCCAGTCGTCAGTAATTTTGCCTGTGGCACTTAGCTCCAGGCCTTTGACGATCTGCTTGCCGTAACCCTTGAGGGTGGCTGGCGCAGGCTGGCCGACATCACGCCCGGTAATCGGCACGTCCTTTTTCACGGTGTAGAACAGCGCAGCAGCCGTCGAGAGGCGCTTGTCGAAGAAGTCCCATTTGGTACCCAGCTCGTAGCTGTCGGCCTTGACCGGACCGGCGCCATCCACCAGGCCTGGCATGGCCTGACCCGCGACGCGGGAAATGTCAGCGTTCGACAGGAAAGAACCTGCTGGCTGCACCGAGCGGCCATAAGCGGCGTAGATGCTGCCGTACTCTACCGGCTTGTACACCAGGCCCAGCTTACCGGCCACGGTGAACTCGGTGTCATCGTAGCCATCCGGGCCTACAGGTGCGCCGGCAACGGTCTTGCTGCTGATATCGACCTGGTAGTTCTCCAGGCGCAGGCCGCCGGTGACTTGCCACTGTTTGTTCAGCTCGATGGTGTCGTACAGGTACAGAGCCACCGTATCGACTGTCACCTCATTGCGCTCGGCAGCACGCTCGGCGGCCGGTCCCGCACGGTTGTAATCCGGATCAAAGATATTCGCATTGCCCGGATTGATCGCAGCGTAGGTCGCGCCTTCGGATTTCTCACGAGTCAGCTCCAGACCAGTCGCCAGGTTGTGCTGCAGGCTACCAGTAGCGAACTGCGCAGACAGGTTGGTCTGGTTGGACAGGCTGGTGTTGACCCGATCATAGAACTGCGTATCGGTACGCAGCTGATCACCGCCCAGGAACTGGAATGGCACGGTGTAACGCGCATCACGGTCAACCCGCGCCCAGCGAGTCTGGTTGCTCAGGGTCAGGCCAGTGGACAAATCGTGCTCAAGACGCGCCAGGAAGGCATCGCTGGTGGTGTCGTCATAATCGGATTTGAGGCCATAGAAGGTGTCGCGATCCACCGACGACAACGACGGATCATAGGGCGTATTGCCCTTAAGCCCCTTGACCGAGGCGCCGGACACGCCCCAGTCCGGACGATCGTTCATCTGCACATGCTCATAGGCGAAGATCGCCCGAGTATCAGTGCCCAGGCCAAAAGCCACCGACGGTGCGATGCCCCAGCTGTTGTTCTCCGCGTGCTCGCGGCCGGCCACGCCGCTGTCTTCCAGCAGCAGGTTGAGACGTGCGGCGGTGCTGTCGTTGATCACCTGATTGGTATCCAGGGTCATGCGCTTGCGCGCTTCGGAGTCGTACTGGTCGAAGGCATAGCTGATGCCGCCGCCGATAAATTCTTCCAGGGTCGGGGTCTTGGTCACCAGGTTGATATAACCGCCGGCACCGCCACGGCCGTTATCGGCGGCCGGGCCCTTGGCCACTTCAACCGACTCGACGTTGAACACGTCGCGGGTGTAGCTGCCGTTGTCGCGCGCACCGTCGATAAAGATGCTGCCGCTGGTGTCGAAACCACGCAGGCTGAAATTATTAGTGCCGCTGGCAAAGCCGTTCTCACCAGCATTGAAGCTGATACCTGGCGTGTTGCTCAGCACGTCAGTCAGGTTGCGTGCGCCTTGCTCCTTGAACAGCGCTTCCGGGATCACGCTGAAGGTTTGCGGCGTATCCAGCAGTGGCGCGGTCTGCTTCGGCGAGGAGGCCTTGTCGACCTTATAGCCGGCATCCTGCTGGCCTTTGACCGTAACGCTGCCCAGCTCGACCGGCGTCTTCTCGGCTTCGGCGGCAATGCTGTGGCTGGCGCACGAAGCAATGGCAAAGCCAATGGCACTGGCCAACAGGCGGCGTTGAGGGAGATTTCTGCGTTTTTTATCGTAGTTGTTCATGAGAATCGCTCAGGCTTAAAAAACTGACGCGATTCTAATTAGTAAGTACTCTCAATCAATCTTTACATCTCGTTTACAGAAACTCCTTTGTAACAAAATTGTAAGCCTGCCCCGCCGAGCATAGGCCGAGCTAGCGCAAGCGGAACGACGCAAAGGCTCTAGCGCAAGTAATAGCAACTGAAGCCGGCGTATTGGCTGGCATCTAAGGCGCGGGAAAAATGTTGCGGGCACAAAAAAGGCACGGGATCAGCCCGTGCCTTTTTGCCCAGCGCGAGGCCGACCGTTACAGGTAGAACGACTTCAGCGGCGGGAAGCCGTTGAACTCCACCGCGCTGTAGCTGGTGGTGTAGGCGCCAGTAGACAGCCAGTAGAGGCGGTCGCCGATAGCCAGGTTGAGCGGCAGGCCGTACTTATAGTTTTCGTACATGATGTCGGCGCTGTCACAGGTCGGACCGGCGATCACCACCTCTTCCACTTCGCCTTTCTTCTCGGTCCAGATCGGGAACTTGATCGACTCGTCCATGGTTTCGATCAGGCCGCTGAACTTGCCCACGTCCACATACACCCAGCGCTCGACAGCGGTGCGCGATTTGCGCGCAACCAGTACCACTTCGCTGACCAGGATGCCGGCATTGGCAATCAGCGAGCGGCCCGGCTCCAGGATGATCTCCGGCAGATCGTCGCCGAAGTCTTCCTTGAGGAAGCGGATGATTTCCTCGGCGTAGGTTTCCAGGCTGTTGGTGCGGGTGATGTAGTTGGCCGGAAAGCCGCCGCCCATGTTGATCAGCTTGAGGACGATGCCGTCTTCTTCTTTAAGACGCTCGAAGATCACCTTGACCTTGGCAATCGCTGCATCCCATACCGAGATGTCGCGCTGCTGCGAACCGACGTGGAAGGAGATGCCGTAAGGCACCAGGCCCAGATCACGGGCAAGGATCAGCAGTTCCATGGCCATGTCGGTCTGGCAGCCGAACTTGCGCGACAGTGGCCAATCGGCCGTGGTCGAGCCTTCGGTCAGGATGCGCACATAGACTTTCGCACCCGGCGCGGCCTTGGCGATATTGCGCAGGTCGGCTTCCGAGTCGGTGGCGAACAGGCGTACGCCCTTCTCGAAGAAGTAGCGAATATCCTTGGATTTCTTGATGGTGTTGCCGTAGCTGATGCGGTCGGGCGTTACGCCACGGCTGAGCACCTTATCCAGCTCGTAGATCGAGGCGATATCGAAGCTGGAGCCTTTTTCCTTGAGCAGGTCGATGATCTCGACTGCCGGGTTGGCCTTGACCGCGTAGTACACCTTGGCGAATTCGAAACCGGCGCGCAGGTCATCATAGGCCTGGCTGATGATCGCGGTATCGATCAGCACAAACGGGGTTTCCTGGGTGTCGGCAAACGCCTTCATGCGCTGAAAAGTAGCGGGTGCGTAATAGTCTTCGACCTTGATCGACATGCTTGGGACTCCAGTTGGCGGAACCAGTTAAAACGCATTCAGTCAGGCAAACGCTGCGCAGCAGTCACTTGCCTACCATTTAGGGATGCTCGGCGGTTAAACCACGCGAGCCGAACGTCTGATCAGTTTCCCCACTTTGGTTCGCCTACTTCCCAAGGCATGTCGCCGAGTACCCTACGGGTCTCTCGTCGTCAGTACTTGAGCCGGATGGATCGTTGCCAGCATGGACGTTCGGGCGCGAACTTTAGGGCCATGGGGGGCTGAGATCAATCAAAAAATGCCGTGGTTTTGACCCCCTTTGTCGCCTTATTGATTGATCGTTTTATATTCAAAACAAAACGTCAGGAATGCTGCACAAAGCGCGGCAAAACCATGGTTTGGTCCCCTGACTACAGGTCGCCGCGCTGACCGACGTTTACCGTTATAATCGCCGCCTTTTTTGACAGACCGACTATTCAGTCGACGGGTTCCCGCACAATGACCATCCAGGCCACCGAAGTCGGCAAACGCCGTACATTCGCGATCATCTCTCACCCCGACGCCGGTAAGACCACCATTACCGAGAAGCTGCTGCTGATGGGCAAGGCGATTGCCGTGGCCGGTACGGTGAAGTCGCGTAAATCCGACCGTCACGCCACATCCGACTGGATGGAGATGGAAAAGCAACGCGGCATCTCCATCACCACCTCGGTGATGCAGTTCCCCTACCGCGAGCACATGATCAACCTGCTCGACACCCCAGGCCACGAAGACTTCTCGGAAGACACCTACCGCACCCTGACCGCAGTAGACAGCGCGCTGATGGTGCTCGACGGCGGTAAAGGCGTTGAGCCACGCACCATCGCCCTGATGGATGTATGCCGCCTGCGCGACACGCCGATCGTCAGCTTCGTCAACAAGCTCGACCGTGATATCCGCGACCCGATCGAGCTGCTCGACGAGATCGAGGCAGTACTGAAGATCAAGGCCGCGCCAATCACCTGGCCGATCGGTTGCTACCGCGACTTCAAGGGTGTCTACCACCTCAAAGGCGACTACATCATCGTCTACACCGCCGGTCACGGCCACGAGCGCACCGAAACCAAAATCATCCAGCACCTCGACTCGGATGAAGCTCGCGCCCACCTGGGCGATGAATACGAACGCTTTATCGAGCAACTGGAGCTGGTGCAGGGAGCCTGCCACGAATTCGACCAAGACGAATTTATGAACGGCCAACTGACCCCGGTGTTCTTCGGCACCGCGCTGGGCAACTTCGGCGTCGACCATGTACTGGATGCGGTGGTCGACTGGGCACCCAAGCCGCTAGCCCGTGTGGCCAACGAGCGCACCGTGGAACCTGTGGAAGAGAAGTTCTCAGGCTTCGTGTTCAAGATCCAGGCGAACATGGACCCTAAGCACCGCGACCGCATCGCCTTTATGCGCATCTGCTCCGGCAAGTACAGCCAGGGCATGAAAATGCGCCATGTGCGCACCGGTAAGGATGTGCGCATTGGCGACGCCCTGACCTTCTTCTCCAGCGAGCGCGAGATGCTGGTCGAGGCCTATGCTGGCGACATCATCGGCCTGCACAACCATGGCACCATCCAGATCGGCGACACCTTCACCGAAGGCGAAGCGCTGGGCTTCACCGGTATCCCGCACTTCGCCCCGGAACTGTTCCGTCGTGTGCGTTTGAAAGACCCGCTGAAATCCAAGCAACTGCGTCAGGGCTTGCAACAGCTGGCCGAAGAAGGCGCGACCCAAGTGTTCTTCCCCGAGCGCAGCAACGACATCATCCTCGGTGCGGTCGGTGTGCTGCAGTTCGATGTGGTCGCCAGCCGCCTGAAAGAGGAATACAAGGTCGAGTGCGCCTACGAGCCGATTACTGTGTGGTCCGCACGCTGGATCGACTGCAGCGACAAGAAGAAGCTCGAAGAGTTTTCCAACAAGGCGGTGGAAAACCTCGCCCTGGACGGCGGCGGCCACCTCACCTACCTGGCCCCGACGCGGGTCAACCTGAGCCTGATGGAAGAGCGCTGGCCGGACGTGAAATTCCGCGCGACGCGCGAACACCACTAACCCCTGGCGAAGCCGCGTATGCACGCATGCGCGGCTTTTGCCTCAACATCGAACGCCACACTTCCCACGGACAAGGCACTGGCTTAGGCTGGTTTCTCAACTACAGGGAGTAACTCCATGCGCACGATGCTCTTCACTGCGTTAAGCCTGCTCGCCAGCTACAGCCTGGCCGGGGTAGAAATCCGCCAACCCTACTGGTTTGTCGAGCTGACTTGCGAGGGCAATCCACAATGCTTTGCGTCGAGTAACGGTAGCTATTCCGCTAACCTGGGCTCGGCACGCCGCTTTGATGATCAAGGCAAGGCGCAGCGCTTTGTTGACAGCTTCACCAGCAGCATTCGTGACAAGTCACCACAGATCGTTCAAGGCTTCGACAGCAAGTGTATAAGCGAAGCTGAAGCCCGTCGCCTGCAGCTCTCTGGCAAACCGTGCCAACCTTAACGCCATGCACCTGATCGACACCCACACCCACCTGGACTTCCCCGACTTCGATGCCGATCGCAGCGAGCTGCTGACCCGCTGCCGCAGCCGTGGCATTGAGCGGTTGGTGGTGCTGGGTGTGGATCAGGCCAACTGGCAGCGTGTGTGGGATCTGGCACAGACCGAAGACAGCCTGTACGCGGCTTTCGGCTTGCACCCGGTGTACCTGGATGAACACCAGCCAGAACACCTGAGCGAACTGCGTGACTGGCTGACACGCTGCGCCGGCCACCCCAAGCTTTGCGCCGTGGGCGAATTCGGTCTGGACTACTTTCTTGAGCAGCTGGACCGCGATCGGCAGCAACAGCTGTTCGAGGCGCAGCTCAAACTCGCCAGCGAACTCGAGCTGCCCGCCCTGCTGCACGTTCGCCGCGCCCATGCCGCGACCATTGCCACGCTCAAGCGCTACAAACCCAAACGCGGTGGAATTATCCATGCCTTCGCCGGCAGCACTGAAGAAGCCCGCGAATACCTCAAGCTTGGCTTCAAACTCGGCCTCGGCGGCGCGCCGACCTGGCCGCAGGCGCTGCGCCTGCGCAAGGTGGTGGCGCAGCTGCCGCTGGAGGCCATCGTGCTGGAAACCGACTCACCCGACATGGCCCCGTCCATGCACCCCAACCAGCGCAATAGCCCGGAATACCTGCCGAATATCTGCACAGCACTGGCCGAGCTACGCGGCATCAGTGCCGAAGAGCTAGCCAGCGCCAGCAGCCGTAACGCAGCAGAGTTGTTTGGCTGGACGCCTGCCAGAGCAGAAGCATCAGTGACTGATCATCCACGGCCGGGCACTGGGTTTGGTCTTTAGCGCATGGGGGTTGGCCTTGGTCGGGGCCAGCGGTTTGTTTGGCGTACAGCAGCCACAGCCTTTCGGGTGCTTACGGCTCTGCGCATATTCTTCAACCGTTTGTGGCGCATTGGCACTGCGCTCGTTGGCCGCAATGGCACGGCGCTGGCTGCCGGACATGGTGGCCAGGCTCGGCGCGCTAAGAATCACCCGCGCGCTGGCCCCGCCACACCAGGGGCAGCTGCAGGGCTGGTCACGCTCGGCCATAGGCCGCAGCTGGGTGAAATCACCGCAATCGGTGCAGTCGTATTCGTAGATCGGCATAACGGCGTTCCTCTTCGTCGTGGCTAAGCAACCGCCCTCTCCCGAATTCGGGAGAGGGATCATCGGGTTACTTGTCCGGGGCGATGGGCAGGTCGATGCTGCCGTCGAGGAACTTGGTCGGACCGTTGGCGTTGGGGTTGATGTCGAAATCGAAGATCTCCGTCGGCAGCCACAGGGTGGCGCAGGCGTTGGGCACGTCGACGATACCGCTGATATGCCCCTGCACCGGTGCCGAACCCAGCAAGGCATAGCCTTGGGCCGGTGAGTAACCGAACTTGGTCAGGTAATTGATGGCATTCAGGCAGGCCTGCTTGTAGGCGATGTTGACGTCCAGGTAATGCTGCTTGCCGGCCTCGTCCACCGAAATACCTTCGAAGATCAGGTAGTTCTTGTAGTTCGGGGTGATCGGGCTCGGCTTGAACACCGGGTTCTTGATCCCGTACTTGGCCATGCCGCCTTTGATCAGCTCGACCTTCATGTGCACCCAGCCGGCCATCTCGATGGCGCCGCAGAAGGTGATCTCACCGTCGCCCTGACTGAAGTGCAGATCGCCCACCGACAACCCTGCGCCATTCACATACACCGGGAAGAAAATCTTCGAGCCGCGCGACAGGTCCTTGATGTCGCAGTTACCGCCATGCTCACGCGGCGGCACGGTACGCGCACCGGTCAGTGCGGCCAGGTCGCGCGCCTCGCCCTTCATCTTGCCCATGTGCGCGGTGGGCGCCATCGGCGGGTTGGCCAATGCCGGCACACGGTGCGGGTCGGTATCGATCAGCTCCTGCTCGCGCTTGTTCCAGTCGGCGAGCATCTTGTGGTCCGGCAGGCAGCCAATCAGCCCGGGGTGAATCAACCCGGCGAAGTTAACCCCGGGAATGTGCCGGCTGCTGGTGAACATGCCCTTGAAATCCCAGATGGCCTTCTGCGCCATCGGGAAGTGGTCGGTGAGAAAACCACCGCCGTTCTGCCGCGAGAAGAAGCCGTTGAAGCCCCACTGCGAATCGGGCATCGCGCCGATGTCGAGCAGGTCGACCACCAGCAGGTCGCCCGGCTCGGCGCCGTGTACACCCACCGGCCCGGACAGGTAATGCACGGTGGACAGATCCACGTCGCGCACATCACTGGCGTCGTCGTTGTTCTTGATCGCACCGGCGGTCCAGTCATAGGTTTCGAGGATGAAATCGTCACCCGGCTTGACCCAGCAGGCCATCGGAATATCCGGATGCCAGCGGTTGTGGATCTGCTCGTTTTCGGTGGCGGGCTGGTTGAGGTCGACCTTGATCAGCGTTTCGGTCATGACAAAGCTCCTGGGACCATTGTTGAGGACTTGGCGCTACGGCGCCGGGGTACGGAGCTAGTCTTGAACGGTGGCGAAAAACCGCAAATACGTCGGATGACGTATGCCCGACACTGGTAATGGCGAGGCTTTTCAGCACTTTTTATCAGCCACGAAAAAGCGGCCAGCGCATGGAGAACACGCCAGCCGCAAAACAGGAAACTCGAGCTACAGCGGGTGAGCCATCACACCGACAGGTAACGGCTGATGGTCGCTTCGTCGACCTTGTCGCGGCTCTCCTCGACCACGAACTTGCCCTTCTCGATTACCAGGAAGCGGTCGGCGATTTCCATGGTGAACGACAGCACCTGCTCGGAGACCACGATGGTCAGGTCACGCAGGTTGCGGATCTCCTTCAGGGTGCGGGCGATGTCCTTGATGATCGACGGTTGGATGCCCTCGGTCGGCTCATCGAGCAGCAGCACCTTGGGGTTGGTCGCCAGCGCGCGGGCGATGGCCAGTTGCTGTTGCTGACCGCCAGAAAGGTTGCCGCCTTTACGGTGGCGCATCTCCTGCAGCACCGGAAACAGTGCATAGAGATCATCCGGCACCCTGCCCTTGGCCGAGGCTGGCAAACCCGTCTGGATATTTTCCAGCACGCTCATGCTGGGAAAGATCATCCGCCCCTGAGGCACGTAGGCGATGCCGCTCTCGACTCGCTGGTGGGTTTCCAGTTTGGAAATATCGCAGCCATCCACGCTGATCTGCCCGCCCCACTGCGGCAGCACGCCCATCAGGCTTTTGAACAGAGTGGTTTTGCCCATACCGTTACGGCCCATCACCGCGACAATCTCGCGTTTGGCCACATTCAGGTTGAGGTCATGGAGGATCTGACTCTGGCCGTAGCCGGAAGCGAGGTTGCTGATCTGGAACATGGAAAACTCCTTGTTGAACGTGGCCCGGATGCCATCCGGGCTAGCGCCGTTGGATGCGTGAAGCAACTCAATGCCCCAGGTACACCTCAATCACTTTCGGGTTGCTCTGCACCGCCTCCATGCTGCCCTCGGCCAGCACCTTGCCCTGGTGCAGCACGGTAACCTTGTGCGCGATGCTTTTGACGAACTCCATGTCGTGCTCGATGACCAGCACCGAACGACCCTTGCTGATGCGTTTGAGCAGCTCGGCGGTCTGCATGCGTTCATTGACGCTCATGCCCGCCACCGGCTCGTCGAGCATCAGCAGCGCCGGGTCCTGCATCAGCAGCATGCCGATCTCCAGCCACTGCTTCTGCCCGTGCGAAAGCAGGTCGGCCTGCATATACAGCTGCTCGGCCAAGAGGATTTCCGCGGCCACCTCCTCGACCCGCGCAATCACCTCGGCAGTGCGTTTGAAGAACAGCGCGCCGAATACCTTGCGCCCCTTGGGGTAGGACATTTCCAGGTTCTCGAACACCGTGAGGTTTTCGTAGATCGAGGGGTTCTGGAACTTGCGCCCGACCCCGGCGCGGACGATGTCGAACTCGCGCATCCTGGTCAGCTCGCGGTTCTCGAACTGGATGCTGCCGGCGGTGGCTTTGGTCTTGCCGCAGATCAGGTCAAGCACCGTGGTCTTGCCAGCGCCGTTAGGGCCGATCACCACCCGCACCTCGTTGCGGTCGATGTACAGGTTGAGGTCGTCCACCGCCTTGAAACCATCGAACGATACGGTCAGGCCTTCGATGGCCAGCACCGGTTTGGGCATCTGAAATGCACTTGGCTGACTCATGGGGTGCTCTCCAGTTCACGGGGTTGGCTGCTGGCCACCGGGGCCTCGGCAACAGGTGCTTGTGTGGCCGGAGCTGCAGGCTTGCGAGCCAGCTTGCCCAGCCATTTGCGTCCGTGGCTTTCCCACAGCCCGGCGAGGCCGTTGGGGAAGTACATGACCACGGCGATAAACAGGCCGCCCATCAGGTACAGCCACAGCTCGGGGAAGGTTTCGGAAAAGTAGGTCTTGCCGTAGTTGACCAGCAGCGCGCCATACACCGCGCCGAGCAGCGACATGCGCCCGCCCACCGCCGCGAAGATCACCATCTCGATCGACGGCACGATGCCGACGAAGCTCGGCGACATAAAGCCCACCTGCAAGGCAAACATCGCCCCGCCGATGGCGGAAAATGCCGCTGCCACGCAGAACACGAAGATCTTGAAGCTGGCCACGTCGTAGCCGGAAAAGCGCACCCGCTCCTCCTTGTCGCGCATCGCCATCAGCAGGCGGCCGAGCTTGGAGGCGAGGATAAAGCGACCGATCAGGATGCAGCCGAACAACAGGAAGGCGTTGATGAAGTAGAGGATCATCTTCGAGCTGTCGTCGCGGATATCCCAGCCCATCAGGGTCTTCAGGTCGGTGATGCCGTTGACCCCACCGGTCAAGCCCTGCTGGCCGATGATCAGCACGGTGAGAATCAGCGCAATCGCCTGGGTGACGATGGAGAAGTACACGTCACCGACACGGCGCTTGAACATCGCCACACCGATTACCAGCGCCAGGATCACCGGCACCGCAATCACCGCCAGCAGGGTGAAGCCAAAGCTGTGGAACGGCTGCCAGAGCAGCGGCAGTTCGGTGATCTGGTTCCAGTCCATGAAGTCCGGAATGCCGGGGGTGGACTGGATCTTGGTACTTTCCGGGTCGCTGGCTTCGAGCTTGAGGAACATCGCCATACAGTAGCCGCCGAGGCCGAAGAACACGCCCTGGCCGAGGCTGAGAATGCCGCCATAGCCCCAGCAGAGCACCAGGCCAACGGCGACAAAGGCGTAGGTCAGGTACTTGCCGACCATGTTCAGGCGAAAGGCATCCAGCGCCAGCGGGAACACCACCAGGATCAATGTAGCCAGCACCGCCAGGCCAATTGCGCCCTGCTTGCCGCCAAGAAACTTATCGAGTGTCGGGTTCATGGGACGGCTCCTTACTTGCGCACTTTGATGGAGAACAGCCCTTGCGGACGCAGCATCAGAATCAGGATCACCGCAGACAGGGTGAACACCTTGGCCATCGAACCGCTCATAAAGAACTCCATCAGCGACTGCGCCTGGGCAATGCTGAAGGCCGAGGCGATGGTGCCGAGCAGGCTCGACGCACCGCCGAAGACCACCACCAGGAAGGTGTCGACGATGTACAGGGAACCTGCGGTCGGCCCGGTCGAGCCGATGGTGGTAAAGGCCGCGCCCGCCACACCGGCCACTCCACAGCCGAGGGCAAAGGTCATGCGGTCGACCTTCTTGGTGTTGATGCCCACGGCGCGGCTCATCACCCGGTTCTGCACCGTGGCGCGCACCTGCAAGCCCCAGCGCGAGCGGTAGAGCATGAGGAAGATCATGCCGGTCATCAGCACGGTCAGGCCCATGACGAACAAGCCGTTACGCGGAATATCGATGGCCTCGGTGGGGTTCCACGAGCCCATCAGCCATTCCGGCAAGGTGGCGCTAACTTCCCGCGCACCGAAGATCGAGCGGAACGCCTGCTGCATCACCAGCGACAACCCCCAGGTGGCCAACAGGGTGTCCAGCGGGCGCTGGTAGAGCTTGCTGATCATCGCCCACTCGGCGAGCCAGCCAATCGCGCCGGCGATAAAAAACGACAGCACAATGGCGAGAAAAAAATAGTACGGGCCGAAAAACGGCGCGTATTGCTCGGTCAGTACCGAGACCACGTAGGTGGTGTAGGCGCCGATGGTGAGGAACTCACCGTGGGCCATGTTGATCACGCCCATCTGGCCGAAGATGATCGCCAGCCCCAGGGCCATCAGCAGCAGGACGCAGAAAACGGACAAGCCGTTGAAGCCCTGCATGGCCGCGATGGCACCAAATTCCGATAGCCATTCCATGATGATGGTCTCCAGCTGGAAGAAAGAAACACGTCAGCCCTTAAGGCGTCAGGCGCACCCTAGCGGGTACGCCCTGGCCATTGCGGCGGCCTGCGCCGTGGTTACTGGTAGCCTTTCGGGAATGGGTTCGGCTCAATCAGGTCGGATTCGAACACCACCTTGAACTGACCATCCTTCTGCACCTGACCGATGCGGGTCTTGCTCCACAGGTGATGGTTGTCATGCACCTTGACGTAGCCTTCTGGCGCAGTGGTCAGCTCGATGCCTGGGGAGGCAGCAGCCACCTTGTCGACATCGAAGCTGCCGGCTTTCTCGACCGCTGCCTTCCACAGCCATGGGCCGAGGTAGGCGGCCTGGGTCACGTCGCCGATCACCGAGTCCTTGCCGAACTTGGTTTTGAAGGCTTCAACGAAGGCTTTGTTGTTCGGGTTGTCGAGGCTCTGGAAGTACTTCATGGAGGCGTAGAAACCGTCCATGTTTTCGCCGCCGATGCCCAGCAGCTCATCCTCGGTGACCGACAGGGTCAGCAGGTTCTGTTTGGCGCTGGTGACGCCGGCGGCTTTCATCTGCTTGTAGAAGGCCACGTTGGAGCCGCCGACCACTGCGGTGAAGACCACGTCAGGCTTCTTCAGCTTGACCTTGTTGATCAGCGAACCGAACTGGGTGTTGCCCAGCGGGTAGTACTCCTCGCCCACCACCTTGCCGCCGAGCACGTTCTCGATGTGCTTGCGCGCGATCTTCATCGAGGTGCGCGGCCAGATGTAGTCCGAACCGATCAGGTAGAAGGTCTTGGCGCCCTTCTCCTTGGCGATCCAGTCGAGGCCAGCGAGGATCTGCTGGGTGGCTTCCTGGCCGGTGTAGATAACGTTCTTCGACTGCTCCAGTCCTTCATAGAAGGTCGGGTAGTAGAGCAGGCCGTTTTCCTTCTCGAACACCGGCAGTACGGCCTTGCGTGAGGCCGAGGTCCAGCAACCGAACACGGCAGCGACCTTGTCGCCGACCAGCAGCTTCTTGGCTTTTTCAGCGAAGGTCGGCCAGTCGGAGGCACCGTCTTCCTGAATGATCTTGATCTGCCGGCCGAGGATGCCGCCGCTGGCGTTGATCTGCTCGATGGCCAGACGCTCAGCCTGGATCGAACCGGTTTCGGAAATGGCCATGGTGCCGGTGGCCGAGTGCAGCTGACCGACCGTCACTTCGGTGTCGGTCACGGCCAGGCCGGTGGTATTGACGTCGGCCAGGGCCATCTGGCTGAACACACTGGCCGCCAGCAGCGAGAGTGCCGCAGCACCCAACGCTAGCCGACGAGGGAGAAAGCGAGTCGGTGAATCCATGGTCATGCTCCTCTGGTGGTTTTCCTCCCTGGCTCGCCTTGCGGGTACCAGTTCGGTTCGCCACCAGCATGCGTTTGCCACCGGCGCGGGCGGTATACGCAGCTTGACGTAACGGCATACGTCATCTGACGTACAGCTCCGCGCCCCAAGCTGGTGCAAGCTCACGCCCGAGCTGCTGGCAGATAGAAGCTCGCGCGCGCAAGGACGGCGGCTGCAGACGCAGGGCATGGATGTTGCAAATTCAAACAAGCGTATAAGCCACGACTCAGGAGCGTCCTTGTGCAGCCGACTGGCACCCAGCGCATCGTCAAGATCCGCCGCGACTACAACAGCTGGGTCGCCGACGAGACCATGGAAGACTACGCCCTGCGTTTCACCCCCAAGTCGTTTCGCAAATGGTCGGAGCTGCGCATCGCCAACACCGCCCTGAGTGCGGTGTCGTTTCTCGCCCTGGAGGCCATCGGCGGTGCTCTGGCGCTGAGCTACGGCTTTACCAACACGCTATGGGCGATCCTTGCGGTGAGCCTGGTGATCTTTCTCACCGGTCTGCCGATCAGCTACTACGCCGCGCGCTATGGCGTGGACATGGACCTGCTGACCCGTGGCGCCGGTTTCGGCTATATCGGCTCGACCATCACCTCGCTGATCTACGCCAGCTTCACCTTCCTGTTCTTCGCCCTTGAGGCGGCGATCATGGCCCTGGCGCTGGAGTTGTACTTCAACATCCCGCTGGCGCTGGCCTATGTGATCTGCTCGGTGATCGTCATCCCGCTGGTGGCCTACGGCATCACCCTGATCAACCGATTGCAGATGTGGACCCAGCCGCTGTGGCTGTTTCTGCTGTTCCTACCCTACGTCTTCGTCATCGGCAAAAACCCCGAAGCGCTCAGTGACTGGACCAGCTTCGCCGGCCGCGAAGGCGAAGGCGGCGCGTTCAACCTACTGTACTTTGGCGCCGCCTGCACCGTGGCCCTGGCCTTGGTCACGCAGATTGGCGAGCAGGTCGACTACCTGCGCTTTCTGCCGGAAAAGACCCGGCGCAACCGCAAGCGCTGGTGGGCCGCGCTGCTGATGGCCGGACCGGGCTGGATCATCCCCGGCGCACTGAAAATGCTCGCCGGCGCCTTTCTGGCCTTTCTCGCTCTGCAACATGAAATCCCCATGGAGCGCGCCGCCGAGCCGACGCAGATGTACCTGGTGGCTTTCAACTATGTATTCAGCTCACCGGAGTGGGCGCTGGCGGCCATGGTGCTGTTCGTTATCGTCAGCCAGGTGAAGATCAACATGACCAACGCCTACGCCGGCTCGCTGGCCTGGTCGAACTTCTTTGCCCGCGTCACCCACAGCCATCCGGGGCGCGTGGTGTGGCTGGTGTTCAACGTCGCCATCGCGCTGATGCTGATGGAGCTGGGGGTGTTCCAGGCCATCGAAGAAGTGCTCGGTCTGTACGCCAATATCGCAATCGCCTGGATCGGCGCGGTGGTCGCCGACCTAGTGATCAACAAGCCGCTGGGCCTGTCGCCCAAGCACATCGAGTTCAAGCGCGCGCACCTCTACGACATCAACCCGGTGGGTGTCGGCGCCATGCTGATCGCCTCATTGCTGTCGATCCTGGCCCACGGTGGCTTGTTCGGCGCCTTTGCCCAGGCCGCCTCGCCGCTCGTTGCACTCGGCTCGGCCATGCTCTTCGCCCCGCTGATTGCCTGGCTCACCGGCGGGCGCTACTACCTGGCGCGCAGCAGCGACCCGCTGTTGCTCTATCCCCTCGGCGTAACCACCACGGTGCAATGCGGTCTGTGCAGCAATGCCTTCGAGAGCGAAGACATGGCCTTCTGCCCGGCCTACAGCACACCGATCTGCTCGTTGTGCTGCTCGCTGGATGCGCGCTGCGGCGATGCCTGCAAGCCGCGGGCGCGGCTGTCCGAGCAGCTCGACGACTTTATCCGCTGGCTGTTCCCGCGGGTTTCGATCCCGCGCCTGCACAGCCGCTTGGCGCAGTACCTGGGCTTACTGACGGTATTGGTGGCTCTGCTGTTCGGCGCCCTGGCGCTGATCTACAGCCAGGTCTCACAGGGATTGGTGGCGCAATCAGCTGAGGCGCAGGACACCCTCTACCTAGCATTTCTCAAAGCCTTTCTGACCCTGTCGCTGTTTGCCGCGATTCTCGCCTGGTGGGTGGTGCTGACCCGCGAAAGCCGCCGGGTGGCCCAGGAGGAATCCGATCGGCAGACCCAGCTGCTGATGCAGGAGATCGAAGCCCACCGCAAGACCGACGAGGCTCTGCAGAAAGCCAAGGAAGCCAGCGAAGCCGCCAACGCGGCCAAGAGCCGCTACGTCACCGGCCTGTCCCATGAGCTGCGCACGCCGCTCAACAGCATCCTCGGCTACACGCAAATTCTGCAGCGCGATGCCGGCATGCCTGGGCAACACCAGGACGCCCTGGCCACCATCTTTCGCAGCGGCTCACACCTGCTGTCACTGATCGACGGTCTGCTTGATGTGGCCAAGATCGAGGCCGGCAAGCTCAACCTGGAGCTGACGGAAATCCCCTTCCCCGAATTTATCCATCAGCTCGAACGCATGTTCACCCCGCAGGCCGAAGAGAAAGGCCTGCGCTTTCGCCTGGAAACCAGCGGGCGTATGCCGGCGGTGGTACGCGGCGACGAGAAGCGCGTGCGACAGATCCTGATCAACCTGCTCGGCAACGCGGTGCGCTTTACCGACAGCGGCGAAGTCTGCCTGCGCGTCAGCTACCTGCGCGAGACCGCCAGCTTCGAGATCGTCGACACCGGCATCGGCATCGACCCCGAGCAGATCGAACGAATCTTCCAACCGTTCGAGCGCGGCGACCTGATGCGCCAGGACAACGGCGTCGGCCTCGGCCTGACCATCACGCGCATGCTCACCTCGTTGATGGGCGGCGAGCTGTCGGTGAAAAGCGTGCTGGATCAGGGCACCAGCTTCCAGGTGCGCCTGTTCCTCTCCGAGGTACGCGTGCCGCAGGCGGTGGTGCATGTGGAGCACGACATCATTGGTTATCAGGGCCGGCGCCGGCTGATTCTGGTGGTGGATGACCATATCGAACACCGCCGCGTGTTGGCCGGCATGCTCGAACCGCTGGGTTTCAGCATCGCCCAGGCCGCCAGTGGCCAGGAAGCCATCCGCCAGGTTGCGCTGCTGCAGCCTGACCTGATTCTGATGGACCTGTCGATGCCGCAGATGGATGGCTGGGAAACCAGCCGGCTGATTCGCCGCAACGCACAGAGCAAGGCCCCAATCATTGTGATCTCGGCCAACGCCTTTGCCGATGACCGTGAACGCAGCGTCAGCGCCGACTGCAGTGACTACCTGGCCAAACCAGTGCATACCCCCGAGTTACTCGAACGCATCCACAAACACCTCGACCTGCAGTGGCTGCGGCGCACGCTGCAAATCCCGGCCGCCACACCAGATGCGGCTGTTTGCCCTAGCGCAACTGATCTCGAAGCGCTGCGCGAGCTCGCCGCCATGGGCTATATCCGCGGCATTCTGGAGAAACTCGACGCCATTGATCGGCTGAAACCCGCCAGCACCAGCTTTACCGCGCCCCTGCGCGCCCTGGTGAAAAGCTACCGCCTGGATGAATTCAATCGCCAACTCAAGGAGGCCGAGCATGAACGCGCTGACCCATCCATCTGAGCAGCACACCCACGCGGCCGAGCGCGGGGTGATCCTGATCGTCGATGACACCCCGGACAACCTGGCGCTGCTCTCCGATGCCCTCGATGAAGTGGGCTACATGGTGCTGGTGGCGCTGGATGGCCTGAGCGCGTTGAGCCGCATCCAGCGCCGGCGCCCGGACCTGATTCTGCTCGATGCGATGATGCCGGGGCTGGACGGCTTCGAGACCTGCCAACGGATCAAAGCCGACCCGGCCACCGCCGACATTCCGGTGCTGTTTATGACCGCATTGACCGACAGCGAGCATGTGGTCAAAGGCTTCGAGGCTGGCGGCATCGACTACGTTACCAAGCCGATCAATACCGAGGAAGTCCTCGCCCGCGTAGCCTCGCACCTGCGCACCGCGCGCATCCTGCAAACGGCGCGCGCCGCCAGCCAGGCGCAACCGCTGACACTTAACGACGAGCCTGCCTATGCCACGCTCTCGGCGCGCTTCCAGCTCACCGAACGGGAGGTTGAGGTGCTGCGCTGGGTGGCCTGCGGCAAAACCAACCGCGACATCGGCGACATTCTTGGCCTCAGCCCGCGCACGGTGAACAAACACCTGGAGCACGTCTACATCAAACTCGGCGTGGAAACTCGCACCGCAGCCACCTCGGTAGCCCTCTCCGCCATGGCCGAGCGCGCCTGAACCACGCTGACGGCCAGGCATAAAAAACCCGCCAAGGTGGCGGGTTTTGCTTGGCAGTGGCGAATCAGACGCGGAATGCACCGATCAACTGTTTGAGACGCGCCACCAGCCCGGACAGCTCGCGGCTGGCCTGTTCGGTATGACTGGCCCCTTCGGCGGTGCGTTCACCGGCTTGGCTGATCTCGACGATGTTCTGGTCGATATCCTGCGCAACGGCAGTTTGCTCTTCGGCGGCAGTGGCGATCTGCTGGTTCTGGTCGACGATCATGCCCACCGCGCCCAGGATATTTTCCAGCGCCTGCTGCACCTTGCCCGATTCATTGACGGTGGTGTCGGCCATCTGGTGGCTGGCGTTCATCGCCTTGACCGCCGCGCCGACACCACTCTGCAGCTTGGCGATCATCGACTCGATTTCTTCGGTGGACTGCTGCGTGCGCTTGGCCAGATTACGCACTTCATCGGCCACCACGGCAAAGCCACGCCCCTGTTCGCCGGCCCGCGCAGCCTCGATGGCAGCGTTGAGCGCGAGCAGATTGGTCTGTTCAGCAATGCCCTTGATCACGTCCAGCACCTGGCTGATCGAAGCGCTGTCGCTGGCCAGCTTGTTGATCACCGCCACCGACTGGTCGATCTCTCCGGCCAGACGCTGGATGCTACCCACCTGGGACTCGACCAGCGCGCGACCGCTGACCGTTTCATCATTCACACTCTGCGCACTACCTACTGCCGCGGCTGCGCTGTGCGCCACTTCCTGGGCGGTAGCCGACATCTGATTCATTGCGGTGGCGATCAGGTCGATCTGCCCACGCTGACCGGCAACCGCCTGGTTACTTTCACCGGAGACCTGCTGCACGCGGTCCGCCTGGCGCTCAACCTCAACCACGGTCTGCCCCACGCGCTCGATCAACTGGTGGATCTTGCTCACCGTTTCATTGAACACCTGACCCAGCTCGCCCAGCTCATCCTGGCTCTGCGCCTTGAAGCTGACGGTCATATCGCCAGCAGCCACCTGATTCATCACCTGGCCGAGCTTTTTCAGGGTGGTACGGATCGATACGTAGAAGCCGCCGTACAGGTAGACGATCAGCAGGAACACCACCACCAGGGCCGCGACCAGCAGCACCATCTGCGTACGGTTTTCCTCCAGGCGCACCTGCAGCTGCTTGTCGAGGAATACCAGAACTATCTCATTGAGCTGGTAGGTCTGCGCCATGGCACCGCTGATATCCGCGTAGAACTGCGCCCAGGGCGTATCCAGCGAGTCGGCAATTACCACCTTGTCCTCAAACAGCACTGCAGTGGTTTTCAAGGTTTCCAGGCTGCTGGCGGCTTGGCTGGCGAGCTCTGTGCGGGCCTGCGCGCTGCTGTTGAGTGATGTTTGCAGGTTCAAGCCGTACTCGGCATGCAGCTTTTCCAACTCCAGCAGCAGTTCGTCAAACGTGGTGCTGGCCGAGGAGTTGAGAAAGCCCTGGGCCAGGGAGTAGGCGCCTACCGCACGCCCTTCGCTCAGGACTGCGGTGACCTTGGGCGTGTCCACGGTGACCAGCTCAATCATCTGTCGTACGGAGCCTTGGCGGTCCTGGCTCAAGCCGGCTTGAGCGGCGACCAGCTTGATAAACACCTGAGAGCTGCCCAGCAGTTTTTCCGCCAGAGCAATCTTGCCCTGTAGCGAAGTTTCGGCCTGCACCGCGCCCAGCTCAGCAATCAGCTGATCGCGCTTGCTGTTGAATTCCTCGATCTGCTCAGGCTCGCGTACCACCGCCGCCATGCCCTGCAATGCCTCGCCGATGCTGCCTTGCAGCTTGACCAGCCGCGCTTCAAGATCACCCGCCTGACCAGACTGGCCGATCATCGCGTTGACCTCGGTGAGATCGACGAAGTCTTCAAGATTGCGCCGCAGCGTCAGGCTTTCGCCGAGCAGATCAATGCTCTCGAGAGCCGCCTGGGTGCTGACGAACTGCCGATAGGAGTCACGTACCAGGTAAAAGTTGGTGACCAGCATGGGCAGAAAGAACAGAACACTGATCAGACTGAACTTCATGCCGAAGCTGAGGCGATTCATTAGCGCGATGGCCGGATACAACACGGTCTTCACAGGACGTCTCCAGTTCTAATTATTGTCGTGTAAGGTTACAAAACGGCCGTTCAGAATCTCAAACGGCGGCTTGTATGTCCCTTGCGGCTCGACCTGTGGCATTTGCATCAACGGGGTAAATACGGGCAGATTAATGTGATAAATGTCACAAAATAACGGTCGAGCATGGCGTCATGTATACATCTTATCGACCCCAACCTCTGTAACTTAAGGTTAATGATGCGCACACAACTGAAACTCGGCATTGATCTGGGTGGCAGCAAAGTCGAAATAATCGCACTGGAAAACGGCCAGCAAGTCTTGCGCCGCCGCGCCCCAACGCCGCAGGGCGATTACCCGAAAACCGTCGCCCTGATTGCCAGCTTAGTTGAAGATTGCGAGCGCGAACTGGGCAGCCGTGGCAGCGTCGGTGTCGGTATCCCCGGCACCCGCTCCCCCGACCATGGGCGGATCAAGAATGCCAACTCACAGTGTTTGATCGGCGAGGACCTGCAGGCAGATCTTGAGCAACGGCTACAGCGGCCAGTGCGCCTGGCCAATGACGCCGACTGCTTTGCTCTCTCGGAAGCCTGCGATGGCCCAGGCGAAGGTGCCCAGAGTGTTTTCGGAGTTATTCTCGGTACGGGCGTCGGTGGCGGGCTGGTCGTGCGCCAGCAGCTGCTTAGCGGGCCGAATGCCATTGCCGGCGAATGGGGGCACAACCCGCTGCCCTGGCGACGTAATGACGATGGCCCGAACTGCCGTTGTTATTGCGGCCAGTATGACTGCATCGAAACCTTTCTCAGCGGCCCGGGCTGGGCAGCCCGCAGCAATCTTGGCCTCGACGCAAGCGCCCAGGTGAGCGCCGCTGAGGCTGGTGATTCAGCCGCACAGCAAGCCGTTGCACGCTACTGCGACCAACTGGCGCGCGGCCTGGCATCGGTGATCAACCTGATTGATCCGCATGTGATCGTGCTGGGAGGCGGTATGTCCAACTGCACGGTCCTTTACTCCCAGGTAGCGCCCCTGTTGCCGCGTTATGTGTTCTCCGATCAGGTCAACACGCGCCTGGTACAGGCCAAGCACGGCGACTCCAGCGGTGTGCGCGGCGCGGCCTGGCTGTGGAACGAATAAGCGACCTCAGATAAGCAGGGTCCAAACAGCAAACAGCGCATACCAGAACACCGCGGCGCGGACCAACAACTGCCACAGTCCGTCCAGGCTGCTGACACCGACCTCGCCAATCACCGGTTCCGGCGTCTCTCCAGCAGCCCGCGCAGTAATGATCGCCAACTGCGCCGCGCTGATATCCCAGCTGAGCAGCTCATGCAACAAGGTACGGCTGACGCCGGCGAAGTTACCTACCAGGGCAAAGCTGGCTGCCAGCACACGCACCGGCAGCCAGTCGAAGCCATGACGCACCTGTACGGCAGCTTCACGCAAGGCTGGCCGCGTGGCATGTTCGCCGGTCAGGGCGACCAGCCGATAGGCCAGCGCCGCCAAAGGCCCCAGCAGCGCATACCAGAAGATCACCGCAAAGAAACTCTGGTAGGCCTGCCACACCAGATGCCCCTGGACACGCTGCAGCAACTCGCCTTCTTCGTCCGCCTCCAGCGCCAGATCACGCCGCGCCACCAGATACGCGGCCTCGGCGTCCTCACGGCGCCAGCTATCGCGAAACGGCCCCAATGCCGCCAGTAAATCACCGCGGCCCAGGCTGTAAATCACCACCAACAGATGCACCGGCAACGCCAGCCAACCATAGGCCACAGGCTCCAACACCAGCAAAACCAGCCCTAGAGCGAACAACGGCAGCAGCACCAGCAAGGCCAACGCCAGCCACGGCCGCTCAGCCCACTGCGGCTTGCTCTCAGTCGCAGCCAGCAAGCGCAGCCATGGGCCATCGTGTTGAATGGGTTTACGCCAGGAAGAGAACTTCTCGACCCACAGCACCAGCAATAGCACCAGAAAATTCATGTCAGCTCCTTGTCTTGCTGCAATGCCATGCGCACACGCTGCCAATCGAATGCCGGGCCAGGGTCGGTCTTGCGGCCCGGTGCAATATCGCTATGGCCACAGATGCGCTCCAGAGTGATGGCCGGATAAGCCATCTGCAGCTGCCGGATCAGCTCAATCAGCGCCGCATACTGCGCAGCCGTGAACGGCAGATCATCCGTACCTTCAAGCTCAATGCCTAAGGAAAAATCATTACAGTTTTCCCGTTCGGCAAACCGCGAAACCCCGGCATGCCAGGCGCGCTCGTTACAGGAGACGAACTGCGTGACGGCACCATCACGCTCAATAAAGAAATGCGCAGACACCTGCAGGCTAGCGATGCTGGCGAAATAAGGGTGCTCGTCGGCATCCAGACGATTCTGAAAAAACGCCTGCACCTTACCCGTGCCGAACTGCCCGGGCGGCAGGCTGATGTTATGGATAACCAACAGAGAAACTTCGCCCAGCGGCCGCTGATTGAAGTTCGGTGATGGGCAGTGCTGGATACCATCGCACCAGCCACTGGAAGGGTCCAGCTGCATAAAGACTCCTTGAACGAGCCATCACTCTAGTGCAGCACTTGCCCAAGACCAAGGGCGAATGCCCAAACGAATACGCAGATGCAAAAACGCCGCCTGGGCTAAGCCCTGGCGGCGTTGTCGTAAGACATCAATATGAGTCGATTAAGCGCCTTTGAGCTTACGCAGGTTGCCGATTACCGACTCCAGCGCTCGATCAAACAGCAGCGCATCATCGAGCAGGCGAATCGCACTGCGGCGGAACTCCACGGCCAGGCCCATACGGGTTTTCTCCAGCACCTTCATACCGGTACGGTTAACAAAGATGTACTTGCCTGTCGGCTTTATCACCGCGGCCAGCTTGCACCGCAGCTTGTGTTCTTCATCTTCCTGAAACTCGACCCAGCTGCCGACCCGCAGGTTATCGACCTGTAGCAGTGACTCATCGTCGTCCGGCAGGCTGGCCTCTGGCTCGGCGGCACGAAGCTCGCCGGGTGCCAGCAGAATAATCTCTTCAACCACCTCGACCATTGCTGGCTCTTCAACCGCTTCCGCAGCGGGCAGCTCCAGCAATGGCAGCTCGATACCAGCCTCAGCCAGAGCCGCGCGCTGCTCTTCATCGATCTCAGCAAGCGGTGGCACATCACCCTGTGGGTTTTCTTCCGGCAAGCTGCGCTTGAAGCGTTGGAAAGCCTGCACATGCAAAGCTTCCAGCTGGCTGAAGAACTCACCGGTGGAGAACGGATCAAACGCCGCGCTGGCCATGCCTTCACGCAGTGCCTTGAGTAGCCCCGGAACCATATCCAGCAGACGCATGCGTGCTTCCGGCTCTTCGTGCAGCTCAACACTCCAGACCAGATCATCCATGGTCGCCAGCGCTGCCTGCCATTCCAACGACTCGACGCCGTGTTTCAGGCAGGTCAGCATCAGTACCTTGCTCCAGGCCTCCTGCAGCAGACGCACCACCACTTCCGGCAGCGTCTTGCCGAGCAAGCGCTCATTCAGCGCCTGCTCGACTTCACGGCGGGCCAATGCAGCCTTGGCACTACCCTCTTCGGCATCGCGGGTACGCTGCTCAAGCAGCTCGCTGCGGCGACGTTCGTCGCCGGTGAAGGCCAGGAACTCGGCCAGCAGCTCGGAGAAGATAACCGGGTCGTCAACAAAATCATTGAGCAGACGTTGCACCACCTGCTCGATCTTCTGATACAGGCTGTCACGCTGCGCATCGTCCTGCTCGCCCCAACCCAGGGCGGCAGAAGCAATTTCATTGAGCAACCGGCGAGCCGGATGACTGCCACGACTGAAGAAGGTCTTGTCGATCACTGCAACTTTCAGCATCGGTATCTGTAGACGGCCAATCAGCGCCTTGAGCGAGTCCGGCAAAGTGCGGTCGTCGAGGATAAATTCGAACAACATCGACACCAGGTTGATAACGTCTTCATCAACTTCACCGACCACACGCGCTTTGCCCGCCTTGGCGCTAGCACGGGTCAACAAACCTTCCAACTGCTCACGCAGATCAAAATCATCGCTGACCTGCGCTGGCGCACGCTGCTGCATATGCGAGAGCAGACGCATCAGGTCATTGCTGGAGATCGGCATCGCATCAGCAGGGCGATTACGCCGCGGAATTACAGTGCCACGGGCTTGGGAAAGCAGCTCCTGCAGCGCGCCGAAAACTTCTTGCACGCCCTCATCAGCAAATTCAGCCGAGAGTTCCGGCGAAGCGTCCTGGCGAGTAGCACTGGCGGAAGCGCTAGCGCGCGAGGGATTACGTCGGGCTGGTGCGGATTTGAGTTCCGGCAACACTCCGGCGGCGATCAATGCCTGGTTGGCTTCGGCATACAACTGATCAAGGTCGCTGAGTACGTACTTTTCGAACAGCTTAAGAATGATTAGTTTGACCCGGATTTCGACGCCCAGGCTGCTACAAGCATCAAGGAAGAATTCGCACAGGCTGGTTGGACCTATAGGGTTGCTCTTATCGTCCAGCTTCTTACTAACCATGGCATTGAAGCGTGTGGTCAGGTGGCTGAGCGCCGCTCCGTCTCGACTGACGACCTTGGCCACCATGGAGTCCAGAGCAACCGACTCTTCCAGAGCATCGTTCTGCACCAGCGACAGGGTATCGAACGACACCGCATCCAAAGGCGCAGGCTTGCCAATTTCATATTGATTCAGGGTGGCGAAAGCCTCGAAGACCTTCTGCAGGAAGCCACGCTCGATATTTTTGCGTTTCAAGCGTAGATCGCGCATCGCCTCGAAGAATGCGTTCTGCTCGGTATTGCTAGTGGCACGATCCGCCATCTCGAACAGCGTATCGTCCGCATTGTCGAACAGCGCCTGCAAAGCCGTCTTCAGCTGTTGCGCCGCTTTGTCACGCACATTTGTCAGCGCCACAGGCAGTCTTCCTACCGGCGAAGTGGGCGATTGCTCAGGGACCACCTTGCTCAGGTGAACCACATTCGCATCAGTCTTCATTGCGAGTCTCCTGCAGACTGCCCCTCTTGGGCGAACCGATCTGCACAGCGATCAACTGAGCGTCATCCGTAACGTCAAAGGCCTGGCGTCAACAATTCTAAAAAGTAAAGCCATTATAGGGATGCACGCGCGCATACCAAGCTGACTTTTCCTCCAGACATGACCCGCGTCACAGATGCAGCAACACAGCTTCCCAACGGTTACCTGCATACGACCAACGCAGCACTCTATGCGTAGCGGCTGCACGCAGCTAACGAAGAACCTCCATCAGCATAGCCCCACCACTGCCAGAGAACAGCCGCAAACACTGCGCAAACAGCCGTCAACCCCTATAATCGGCGCATTCTGCTGACTGGAGCCCATCATGCCTAACCTCATCCTCGCCGACCTCGCCCACGAAATCGAGGCCAATGTGCGCCGCGCACTGGCAGAGGATATTGGCAGCGGCGACATCACCGCCCAGCTGATCCCCGCCGAACGCCTGGCACATGCCAAGGTGATCACGCGCGAATCCGCAGTCATCTGCGGCACCGCGTGGGTCGATGCCGTATTCCGCCAACTCGATCCGCGGGTCGCCGTGCACTGGCATATCCAGGACGGCCAACGCGCCGAAGCTAACCAAGTCTTGTTTGAACTCGATGGCCCCGCTCGCGCCCTGCTCAGCGGCGAACGTAGCGCCCTGAACTTTCTGCAAGCACTCTCCGCCGTCGCCACCCGCTGCCAGCACTATGCCGACCTAGTGCAAGGCACCGCCGTCAAACTGCTCGACACCCGCAAAACTCTGCCCGGCCTGCGCCTCGCGCAAAAGTACGCAGTGACCCAAGGAGGCTGCCACAACCATCGCATCGGCCTGTATGACGCCTTCCTTATAAAAGAAAACCATATCGCCGCCTGCGGCGGTATTTATCAAGCCGTAGCGGCCGCCCAAAAAATCGCACCTGGCAAACCAGTGGAAGTTGAAGTGGAGAGCTTGGAGGAACTGCGCCAAGCATTAGATGCAGGAGCCGACATCATCATGCTTGACGAGCTGAGCCTGGATGAAATGCGCGAGGCCGTAACCCTCACCTCCGGCCGCGCAAAACTCGAAGCATCAGGCGGGGTAAACAAAAACACCTTGCGGATGATTGCCGAAACCGGGGTGGACTATGTGTCGATTGGCACACTGACCAAGGATGTGAGGGCAGTGGATTTGTCTATGCGCTTGAGCTTGTAAGGCACCCAACTCGGCGCAACCAGCCGATAGAGGGGAAAATCGCTCTATGACAAAGTGCTCAGTAAAACACCAGTCATCTCTGGCATGATCTACGCCTATATTCTGCCGTCGAAGCGCACAAGGATGACTGAAGCATGAGCGGACCAAGCAGACTACGTGAACGCATTGCCGCTGACACCGCTGTCGTTGGTATCTACGGTCTAGGCTATGCCGGCCTCACGCTGGCCCTGCGCTTCAGCGAAGTAGGCATAAAAGTCTTAGGCTTTGACATCGACCCGACCAAAATCGATGCCCTTAATGCAGGGCAAAGCTATATCGAGCGCCTGACCGCACAAAGAATCCATCAGGCTCGCAAACAGTGCCTGGAAGCCACCAGCGACTTTTCCCGCAGCAGCAAGGCCGATGCTCTTATCATCTGCGTCCCCACCCTGCTCAACGCACACCGCGAGCCTGACCTGAGCTTCGTTATCAACACTGTGGAGGCGATACTCCCGTACTTCCGAGCAGGCCAACTGCTTAGCCTGGAAAGCACTACTTGGCCCGGCACAACGGACGAGGAGCTCGCACCCCGACTGGAGGCGCAAGGGTTCATACCCGGGCACAACTGCGCACTGGTATTTTCGCCAGAGCGAGAAAGCCAAGGTAATCCAGACTACGGCACCCAAGATACCTCCAAGGTGATCGGTGGCATGACCCCTACCTGCCTCGAACTGGTTCAAGCGCTTTACCAGAACGCTATCCGCACCCTGGCCCCGGTCAGCAGCCCACGCGTCGCGGAAATGACTAAGCTGCTGGAAAACATCCACAGAGCGGTAAATATCGGTCTGGCCAACGAAATGAAGATCGTCGCTGACAAAATGGGCATCAACATTCATGAGGTAATCCGCGCGGCAGCCACTAAGCCCTTCGGCTTTACTCACTACCCCCCCGAGCCAGGCCTCGGCGGTCACTGTATTCCCATCGCCCCCTTCTATCTGACCTGGAAAGCCAAGGAGTACGACCTCAACACCCGACTCATCGAATTGGCCGGCGAGATCAACCACAACATGCCGCGCTGGGTGGTGCAAAAAGTAGCCGATTCCCTGAATGACCGCGGCAAATCGCTGAAAGGTAGCCGCATCCTTTTGCTTGACCTGGACTACAAGAAGAACATTGATGACAGCCGCGAATCCCCGACGGTGGAAATCATGCAACTGCTGCACAATAAAGGTACCCACATCGACTACTCAGCCCCTCACGTTCCGCGCTTCCCCAAAATGCGTGAGTACCATTTTGACCTTGCTTCAGTAGAGCTGAGCACCACCAATATCAAGACTTACGACTTCCTGATCCTGGCAACCGATCATGATCGGTTCGACTACGAACTTCTGCTACGCGAAGCCACACTGATCGTCGATACGCGGGGCAGGTTACCTGGGGTAAATAATGTCGTCGCTGCCTGACCGAGACTCATTTGCGCAGAAGATACTGATCGTTACCCGCAACTTGCCTCCGCTTGTCGGCGGCATGGAACGGCTCAACTGGCATATGGCCGAAGAACTGGCCAAATATGCCGATGTCCATGTGATAGGCCCAAAAGGTGCGGCAGCACTGAAGCCCCCGTCCACCACACTGACTGAAGCACCATTAACCCCCCTTCCACTGTTTCTACTAGCGGCCTTTTTCAAGGGCTTGTGGATTGCCTTGCGCTGGAAACCGGATGTCATTCTGGCTGGCAGCGGCCTGACCGCCCCCATAGTTTGGCTACTGAGTAAACTGTGCAGTGCCCGCTCGGCGGCCTACCTGCACGGCTTCGATATCACCGTCAATCATAGCTTGTATCGCAGGCTATGGCGTCCAACATTCAAAAAGCTAGACATGGTGATCGTCAACAGCACACCCACGCAAACGCTAGCCATTGCTGCCGGCGTCAACCCAAGCAGCATCAGCATTGCTTATCCTGGGGTTAGTCTGCCGGACGCGCCACATCCGACAGAAAGCATTGCTGCATTTAAAGAACAGCACGGACTAACCGGCAAAAAGATCCTGCTGTCCGTGGGCCGCCTGACCACCCGTAAGGGGTTGCGGGAATTTGTAGAACAGGCATTGCCCGCCATCGTAAAAGCTGAGCCTGACACCATGCTGATAGTGATTGGCGAAGCTCCTAAGAACTCCCTTGGGGCCTGCACCCAGACCGTGGAAAGCATTCAGGATCAGGCAGAACAGTCTGGAGTCGCTGAGCACATCAAATTTCTCGGCGTCATCACTGACAGAGACTTATTGGCCACAGCCTACGAAGCTGCCGACGTGCATGTGTTTCCCGTACGCCATATTCCTGACGACCCGGAAGGCTTTGGCATGGTTGCCATTGAAGCTGCAGCCCACGGCCTACCAACTGTGGCATTTGCTTGCGGAGGGGTGATAGATGCAGTTGGCGAGGGGCAATCCGGTCATTTAATTACACCTGGCAATTATCCTGCACTGACCCAAGCTGTATTGCAGGTGCTGGCTGTTGACCCAGAGCCGCGGCGAACCAACATAACTGCCTTTGCTCAGAGCTTTGCCTGGCCAGTCTTCGGGCGGCGCATAAATCGGATTATCTATGACCGAATCTAAAAACCTAGCGGCTCAAGAATCTGCAGCACTCTCGCGCCTGGCGACAGTCACAGTGACCTTCAATCCTTCACAAGTGGAACTGGAGGCACAGCTACAGGCATTACCCACATCAAGCATCAAGATCATTGTGGACAACGCATCCTTGCCTCAGCGATGGACAGAGATAGAGACGCTCGCCAGTCAGTTTAAAAATGTGCATCTGATACGAAACGACAGCAATCTGGGCCTGGCAGCCGCCATCAACCGTGGTGTGAATTGGTTGGCCACATTGACTATAAGCCCGGAGCTCGTACTTCTGTTAGACCAAGACAGCGAGCCGCAACCAGCCAGCATTGCTGTACTACTTGCTGCGTTCAGGCACCTTCAATCAACGGGGCACAAAGTAGGATGCGTAGGACCATTACTGGCAGATCCCGATACCGGACTGACACATGGTTTTCACCAAAGCAGCCGATGGCGGTGGAGGCGTGCTTATCCCTCAGCAGGTTCTACCTCTCCCGTACCATGTTCCAGCCTCAACGGTAGCGGAACACTTGTGCCCATTAAGTTGTTCCAACAACTGGGCGGCCTTGATGAGACATTATTCATTGACCACATAGACACCGAGTGGGCGTTTCGGGTCATGGCGCATGGATACGGTTTGTGGGGTATTCCGGGCGCGGTATTCAACCACAGCATGGGCCAGGCAAGCGTACGTTTCTGGCTGTTCGGATGGAGAGTCTGGCCGGTTCGCTCACCACAACGACATTACTACCTGTACCGAAATGCCGCCATTCTTATGAGGCGATCTTATATCCCCACGATTTGGAAAACCTGGGCGGTGGCAAAACTACTTTTGACAACCGGAGTTGTGGTGATAACTGGGCCCTCCCGCACTCAACAAATCAAGAGCATGTGGCACGGAATAAAAACAGGATCTCAAAAAGCCCCCCTCTATAAACCCACTGCATCGCCAAACACATCAGAAAAGCGCGGAAAAACATAAAAAGGCTTGATCGAAATGCAAGTCAACAACCCTGATCACTGGTCACGCAGCCAGCTTGAACCTGTCATCAATTGCTCGGCCTACGGCAGCGCCAAACGCACTTCGAAAGTTCTCGAGCGCCACGACAATGATGATTCAATGCCGGATCGGTGGTGCAGGGTGCAATGTGGTTACTGCCATCCCCTCTAGCTAGATCAACGCCCCGACGTACAATTCATGCCTCGCACCTATGACAGCTGCTACACACAACGCAGAACCTGACAAAATCAAAAGCGGAACCAGAGATCTAACCTGGAAGCTGACTCATGAACCTAAACCAACACTTAGGCATGCACCGACAACCAGTGCCCAGACGGGGAGCGTTGTCGCGCGTTATTCATCGGAACACTGGTTCCACTGTACGGAATACGCACGATAATCGAAGCTGCCCGCTGGTAGGATTCTCGACAGGACGTTGAGTTTCAAATCATAGGCGATGGTGCCGATGCGCCATTACTTCAGGCGGAAATTGCAGATCTTGTGAATGTGACTTGGCAACGACGATGGTACCCTGCAGATGAATTGGCAAGCAAAATCAAAGCATCGGACACTTGTCTAGGAGTTTTGGCGATACTGAAAAAACCCAACGGGTATGCCCCTACAAAAATTTATTCATATTTATCAATTGACCGAGCGATCATGCCAGGTAATACGGATTGGCTTCAGTCAGCTATTGGATCGCCCCTCCCTTCTCGGCGTCCACGCGAACAACCCATCCGCCTTCGCTGACGCCATAGCCTTTCTGGCAGCAGCCCGCACGAACACATTCGTTTGGCCAAGCCAGCCAGTAATTTTTACACTAAGCACCTTTCAAACGCAGCATCTATGCAGCGGCTGAAGCGCTTGCTATTCGCCGAGCCCAATGAAGCACGCCGTAAATAAAACCGCGACCCAGACACACCGCATGGCCACAAACTGCCCCCGCAATTGAGCACTACTGTGGCCTTATTAAGGAACGGCTCATGACCAGCCCACTCGTCAGCATCTGTATATCCACCTATAATCATGAGCGATACATTGCCAGATGCTTGGAAAGCGTCGTGGCACAGCTATCCCCAGGAGAAATCGAAGTATTAGTTGGCGACGACGGATCAACCGACAAAACGCGAGAAATCGTCACAACATATGCAACGACTTGGCAAGGCATCGTGACGCCGGTATTTAACGAGAAGAATTTCGGCCCCAGCGGCAATTTGAGCAATTTGATTGCACTTGCCAAGGGTCGATATATCGCTCACCTAGATGGTGACGATTACTGGCTTCCAGGTAAACTAAATGAACAACTCGCTATGTTGAACAAGTATCCCATGATGCCGGCTGTGGCATGCAACGCGCTGGTTATCTCCGACGATGGCAATCCACTGGGCTTCTTCACGGACCATCCAAAAAAAGAAATCGGCTTGGATGATCTTGTCGGCCGAGGAAATTTCCTCTGTCACGGCAGCATCCTGTACCGGGCAACATACAAAACACGATTGCTGGAAGCCTCAGTACCTTATATCGACTACATGCTCCTTATCCGGTTAGCCATGGCCGGAAAGATAGGCTATTTAGATGCCCCATTCGTCGCCTATCGTTGGAACTCAAGCACTTCAATGCGCACAGCGATGCGTGACTTGGTTCACGAGAATTTCTGGCAGGCGCTGAAGTACGCGGCCGCAGGCGGTGTCTGCAGGACTGCGCAGCAAGCCGCCGTCTCTCGCTTCTTCGAACAGGTGCTGGTCGCCAACTTGCTGTATGGAAAGATAGACGCGGCGTGGTCATGGGCCCAGCGCTTGCACAAAGAAAGCCCTGTCCCTGTGACATGCGCGTTGCTGCTTGGGATATTGAGAGTACCTTTGTCCCTGTGGCGCTACTTGCGCAAGCGGCACGACAGCCGCCGCTTCATGAAAGCCAGCGTGTTCTATCGGCGCTGAACCCAAGCCACTGCTGCCCAAGCAAGCGCGGCAAGCAGCGCCTCGCTACCCAGGGTCATTGCCACAGCACCGATAGCTCCCCATTGCGGGATCAACCATACGGCCAGCGCCGCCATGGCTGCAAGCCCTGCGCATTCAATGCTGATGCGTAGGGCCAACCTACCTTGTGAGGTCAGGATGCTGGTGCCAAGCATACGCAGAGCATAAAGAGGCATCCACAGCGCCAGCCAACGCGCCAGCTGCGCCGCTTGCGCGAACTGTTCCCCCAGCAGCATGGGGATGAATTGTGCCAGCCATTGTAAGGCCAACCCGCCCACGACCGACCAACCAAGAATCCCGACAAGCGAGTGCCACAGCAACCGCCCTCGCGCCGAGTCGTTGCGGAACAAGCGTGGCTGTATGGCGCCAATCAGGGAAACAATCGGCAAAGCCATCACGCTCGCGAATCGATAGGCGGCCGCATAGACTCCCGCCACCTCTCCACCACCCACATACAAAGCTGCGGCTTT
>Ga0247831_1000520_pt1 | contig 83128 bp, 73 predicted proteins | sample LaCruzMarch2015__9_FD_192406 | JGI IMG/M metagenome (GOLD analysis project Ga0247831, IMG submission 192406) | Freshwater microbial communities from meromictic Lake La Cruz, Castile-La Mancha, Spain - LaCruzMarch2015_1m | ecosystem: Environmental > Aquatic > Freshwater > Lake | place: Spain...
ATCGCCATGCACAACAAAAACCCCAAGCCCTTCATCTGGACCGCCAAGGCGCAGGACATCCTCGCAAAGGTCATTCGCGCCAACAACCGCTTAAGTTCTAAACAGAACGAAGCACTACACTAGGAGTCCTGTGCATGTGGCATGTGCAACGTGGAGTCATCGACTACTGGGTTGAACAGGCGCCAGCGCAGGACAAACAGATTGCACTGGCGCTGGGCATGTTGGCCCCGACTGCCTCGCTGGGCCAACTGCACACAGGGCACGGGCCACTGATGGGGCCACCCGCCAGTGAAGGGCTGAGGCTGACGGTGGCGTCCCTTTTCCCCGCTTCGGCCCTGCATGCCGCGCAGCGCGACGACCTGGTGCTGGACTGGACACGTCAGATGGGCGCAGGCTTTGGCGCGCAAGACCTGGCGCGGGCTTCGCCCGAGATGGTCGACAACGCCTACCGCAATCTGATCGTGCCCCCGCTGGCCTTGGGCCTGTCTCTCCTCTTTGCGCTGCTCAATCTCGTGCAGTTGGCCTATGCATTGCTGCGCTCCGCCGCCTTGCTCTTGCGCCTGCAATGGGGCCGGCATGGCTGGTTTCAGTCTGCGCTCGCGCTGGCGCTGGTCGGGTTCTCAGCGACGCTGGGCAATGGCTACGTGGACAGCGAGGCCTTCAGGTTGGACTTGCGCCCTGGCCTGTGGCGAAACGACCCCCTGCTGGCCTTGCTGACGGATTGGGGCCTGCACGCCGTGCCGCCCTGGTTTGCCCTTGCCGAGTGGGCGCACAAAAGCGTCTTGCTGAACGCCAGTTTCAAGTTGCCTTGGGTGTGAATTCCCTGGTGGATCGCTCTGGGTGGCATTTGCGGAGTCCGCGCGGCCTTCACGTGGGCTACCTGCAGGCCGACACCGAGTTCGCGCGCTGCGCATTGGCCAGCGCAGCAGAGCGCACCGAGTTGCTCAAGGACTGGGCCAATTGCCTGGGCGACGTCACCATGGCCCGCACCGTCCTGGCCCGCCTCATGCACCGCTGCGCGATGCTGGAGTTCGAGAGCAAGAGCGGCGTAGTGCGGGCGGGATCGGTGGGGGGAAGGGGTGGCGGCACGGGCATGGGCGACCCGTTGCCGATCACCGGGCCAGACCCTTTGCAACCTGCCCGGCAGCCTATGTTGCAGCCGCAGACGCCTCAAGCAGATTCGATGGCCGACCTTCCAGGAATGCCAGCACGCCAGCCACGGTGGCACGGTAGAAGCCGCGAAACACGTCGCCGGTGGCATAGCCCAGATGCGGCGAGAGAACCACGTTGTCCAGGCTCAGCAGCGGATGATCCCGGGGCAAGGGCTCGGTCTCGAACACGTCCAGCCCTGCGCCCCCGATACGACGCGCCTGCAGCGCGCCGACCAGGGCCTGCTCGTCGACGATCGCTCCCCGAGCGGTGTTGACCAGAATCGCTTCTGGCCGCATGAGCGCTATTTCCCGGGCGCCCACCAGGTGGTGGGAGCGCTCGCTGAGCACCACGTGCACACTCAGCACATCGCTGCCCCGGAACAATGCATCACGTTCGACGCGCGTCACGCCGTGCTGCGCGGCCATCTGGGCGGTGAGGTTCGGGCTCCAGGCAATGACGCGCATACCAAAGGCCCGACCGATGTCGGCCATGATCTGCCCGGTGCGCCCCAGTCCGAGCAGGCCCAGGGTCTTGCCGGCGAGCAAGGTCCCTGTCGTGCTTTGCCATACGCCCTGGCGCACGCGCCTGTCTTCCACCGCGATATGACGCGCCACGGCAAGGATCAAACCCCAGGCCAGTTCTGGCGTGCTGCGGCTGCCTGTCTCTCCGGCGGATACGTGCGATACCAGCACCCCTTGGGCGCGCGCGGCCGCCAAGTCCAGTGTCCGGTGTGCGCGCCCCGTGACGGTCATGAACTCGAGCCGGGGCAAGCGCTCCAGCAGACTGCGCGGCATCGGCATGCGTTCACGCAGGTGACACAACACCTCGTAGGGGGCGAGCACCTCCGCAGCTTCGTCAGGCACCTGCAGTTTGCGGTCGATCACGTCGATTTCGCACAATCCGTCCAGCACGGACCAGTCTGCGGACTTGAGCGCGAGATGCAGATAGTCGTCCAGGACAGCGACCTTCTTCACAGGGGCTCCGGGGTTCAGGCCAACTGCACCAGTCCGTGGTCGCCATCCCGCGTGATCAGGGTGCCGAATGGCCGCGACATGGCGGCTATGCGGTCCAGGATCCGGTTGGCCACGGCTCCGGACGCCAGCATGGGCCTCCCCCGCTGCGCGCGCGGCCGGCCATGGCCCAGATCCAGAGGTACCAGCCGCAATGCGTGCAACTTTCCGTGCCGGAACTCGCACATCGCTGCACAGCCGTGCCAGAACTCGGCCGACGCCGGAAAACCACGCGAATCGTTGCCGGTGCGCGCGTCGAGAAATTCCGAGGGCGTCGCATCTGCGCCGAGCCCGAAGCGGAGATAGGCCTCGGCCGGAAAAGCGTCGATGGTTTCATTCTGGAAGATGAAGTTGCCCAGGCTGTACAAAATGGGCCGCCCCTTGTAGATCTCCAGGCCCATCGTGAGGTGCGGGCCGTGGCCGACGACCACATCCGCCCCGGCGTCCACCGCCGCGCGCGCGAAGTCCACCGCGAATTCGGCAGTCGCGCCCAGTTCCACGTCCGTGGGCGCATCGAGGTGACCCGCCTCGCCGAACGCATGGTTGTGAAACGAGAAGATCACCCAATCGGCCTGTTTGCGCGCTTCTCGAATCCAGCGCAGGTTCGCTTCGGCATCCTGTGCAGCAACCCGTGTCCGGGTGCCGAACGCCTCGCCCTTGCGAAAGGTGGCGCCAAGCAGCACGGCGGTATCCGGGTTGTCCTTGGGAATTTCACTGGCGCTATAGAACTGCGCCCGGTGGCGCACCCGCTCCTGGGTCATGCCGAGTTTGTCACTGACGGCGCGCAGCGCAGCCAGTGCTTGCGCGTCCACCGTGTAGCTGGTGTCGAAACCCAGCGGGTTGATGCCCGGTCGCCCCGGACTGTCCGGGCGCGAATCGGCTGCCCGGTTCCAAGGGCGAAAGAAAGAGGTGGCAGCCACCAGCCCGACCCGCCCGGCCGCAGTGTCCAGGTAGCCAGGCCGGCGCGCCTCGACCAGGGTACGGCCTGCGCCGGCAAAGGCGAAGCGCGCCTTGCGCAAATGTTCCAGGCTGGCGACCAGCCCGGTAGCCCCGTAGTCCGTGCTGTGGTTGTTGGCTACCGAGACCAGGTCGATACCCATCCAGCGAAGGTCGTCCAGCAGCGCGGGGGGCGTGCTCATGGGCGTGCCCTGCGTGAAGTTGGCCATGCCTTCGTCCGGCGTGCGCACGGTGGTCTCCAGGTTCGCGAAACCGACATCGGTTGCGCGCAGCAACTGTGCAAGCGCCAGATAGGCCGGTTCGGTGTGCGGCGTGAGCGCCCGTGCCAGCATGGCATCGCCCACCAGACCCATCGTGATATTTCCGTTTTCGGGCGCGTACAGCGCGGCTTCGGTGCGGTCGCTCATTCAATGCTGCCGACAGTTTCGTAGATCAATGTACCGGTGCGGGTGGGGAATCCACCGCGCACGGCGCCGGGTCGCTGGTCCTGGTAGATGATACCCAACGCAGGACTCAGGCCCCGGCTGTTCGGTACCGACAGCCACATGCGCAACAGATGGCGCTTGCGCGCGGGCTCGTCGAAGTCCTCGAACGCAGTGCGCGAATGGAGCATCACATGGTTGTTCAGGAACTGGATGTCCCCTGGACGGAACATCGTGGAGAAATGGAAGGTCTCGCTGCCAGCCAGGCTGTCCAGCAAGGCCATGGCCTCTTCCTGGAGAGAGGTCAGGCGCGGCACATCGGGAAAACGCTGTGCCGAGATGATGTGCGTGCGCACGTAGCGGCACGAGAACTTGCCCTCGTGCGACGTGAAGATGGGTTGCTGGTAATAGGGCGCAGTTCCGGGCACCTCCTGTCCCTGCCAGCTCCAGTGAAAAGGCTGGTACAGCACCTCCAGCAGATCGGGCCGGGTACGCGCGATCTCGTTGTGGACTGCCAGGGAACTGCAGATCATGCTGAGCCCTCCGGCCTTGGCGGTTCGCAGGACGAACAAGCCCACCACGTCACAGGTGTCGGTGTGGTAGGTCAGCTTCTGGTTCGAGGTATAGCCCCGGCCGCCGGGGCTGTTCATGTCCACGTTCATGTTGCGCACGTCACCCAGGATGTCGCCGTTCTTGCTCTGTGACACTGCCGTACCCATGTGTTTGCCGATACCCCAGTAGATGGCGCGCAGGTCCGCCTTGTTGTATTCGTCGGCTGGAAACCCGCGCAGCAAGAACAGGCCCGGCCCGTTTTCCAGCATGTCGCGGGCATGCGCCAGCAAACGGCCCAGTTCGGGCAGGGAGAAGTCCTCGCGCGCCATGCCGGCAAGGGATTTTCCAGAGGCCTGAAACCCGGCCAGCGCGGTCCGGATCTCGGCCAGCTCGGCATCGGTGAATGCGTGGATCCAGTCATCGCGCTGGACAATGTCGGCACTGCGCCATTCTGCGTTGCCCGGGATGGGTGCATGCATGTCTTTATCCTAGAAACAAAGTGGCCAGGGAGTGCGCCAAACCCGCCGCCCTGTGCAAGGCGCAGGCCCGGGACTCGGGCGGTTTTCTCGCTGAGCCATGGGCCCTGCGCACCGGGTCGCCTTTGGTCAATCGATCGTGATGCGACCGGCGCGCACGACGCCACCCCAGCGCTCTCTCTCCTCCTTCATGAATCGATCCGCCTCGGAAGGCGTGCTCAATATGAGGTCGCGCGCATCCAGCCCCTTGACCTGGCGCGCCACGTCCGGGTTCTTGAATGCCTCGGCGATGGCGGCGGAAATCTTGTTGGCGATTGCGGGAGGCGTCTTCGGGGAAGCCACCAGCCCGGACCAGGAAGTCGACACAAAGCCCGGCAGGATTTCGTTCATCGTCGGAACGTCGGGCAATGCGGCATGGCGCTTTTCGCCGCCAACCGCCAGCACACGCAAGCGACCCTCGAGAATGACCGGCAACGCGGTGGCCAGGCCCTGGAACATCATGTCCACCGTGCCCGCCATCAGATCTGCAAAGGCCGGCGGCCCCCCCTTGTAAGGTATGTGCACGATATCCACGCCCGCACTGCGCTTCAACAGTTCTCCCGCCAGGTGCGTCGTGGAGCCTGCGCCGCTGGAGGCATAGTTGAGTTTGCCCGGATTGGCCTTGGCATAGGCGATCAGCTCCTGGACCGTGCGCGCGGGCACTTTCGGGTGGACCAGCAAGACGTTGGGGTTGGCAGCGATCACCGACACCGAAACGAACTGATCGGAGTCGAAGGAAATGTTCTTGTACAGGCTCTTGTTGATCGCAATTGGCCCGGGCGGTGACAGCAGCAGCGTATGACCGTCTCCAGGCTGGTTGAAGACATAGTCCGCACCGATGTTGCCACCGGCACCAGCCCGGTTTTCAACGATGACCGGCTGGCCCCATTTCGCGGACAGCTTCTCGCCCACGACACGCGCCAGGGTGTCCGCGGCACCGCCTGCGGGTACCGGCACGATGATCTTGACAGGCTTGCTCGGATAGTCCTGGGCCTGCCCGAACAAGGGCAAGACCAGGGCCAGGGCGAGGGCCATCGACTTCAAGGTGTTCAACTTCATGTCATGTTTCCAGGTTGTGTTTGTTGTCAGGGTTTGGTCGTGCTGGCGACTTCTTCGATGTCGATGCAAAGGGTGCCACCCTTGCGCTTGACAAGCGTTGCAGCACGGAGCCGGTACCCGTCGTCGAACTGGAGATGCGCCAAAAAGACGGCCAGGCAGTCGCTCGGCAATCCGGGCCCAGCAGCGCCCCCCCGCCCGATGCTACCAGCGAGCGCGGGTAGCCGTCGATGCTGGACTCCGGCCTTGCCCCAACAAGCCGCCAACGGCGTCTTCAGCCGATTCCAGTGCACCTTCCAGATACCCGCCGAAGTCCTGCGCGTGCTCGGTGCCCGCCAGCCACAGTCGATGCGCCCATCCGGTGGGGGCGATGGTGCTGCCATACCGCGGGTGATCGAGCAGCGGCTGCTGGTCGAGCGCGCTGGCGGTCTCGGGCTCGGTGGCCCAATCCTGCACGCCATGCCACAAGGGTGTGGCCGCCTGCTCGCCAAAAATCCGCACCAACTGGGCGATCGCCTGGCGCGCCAGCTCGCGCTCTCCGATGCCGGCCCGGTAGGCCGGCGATGCGCCAATGAAGCCGAACAGGGCGGCCGTCCGCCCCCTCGCATCCGAGGCGTCATGGATTTCGACCATCGGTCCCCGTTGGCTCATCGCCACGCCAGACCAACCCGCTTCGCGCCAGAACGCTGTGGGGTAGAAGGCGGCGAACTTCGCCTGCCCGGCCATCCAGGTCGGGGTCTGCCGCATTTGCTGGAGCACGCGCTCGGGCCAGTTCGGAGTCATCTGAACATCCTGCGCGATCACGCGAGGCGGGATGGCCAGCACCACCTTCTGCGCCAGCTGGGTCCACCTGCCGCCGGCGTCCGTCAGCTGAAGTTCGATGGCATCCGGCAGCAACGCCAGGCCCACCACCTGCGTTCCCGTCTTGATGTCAACCCGGTCGGCCATTCGGTTGCGCAAGCCATGGGTCAGGCCTTGCATGCCACCTTCAATGCGGTAGGAAGGCGGGCTCTGCGCCCAGCCAGCAGGCTGTCGATACACCTTGCCGTCGGATGATTCGAATGCGCGGGCACCCTGGACGTGCTGCGGATAGACGCCCAGCCCAAGATCGGCTGCCAGTCCGGAGACACGAGGATTGATGGCTGGCCAGAACCACGAAGGGCCCAGGTCCACGCGATGGGCATCATCCATCGGACCTGCGCTCAGGATGCGGCCGCCGATCCGGTCACGCGCCTCGATCAACAGCACCGACTCGCCGGCGCTGGCCAGCAATTGGCTGGCGAACAGCCCACTCAGGCCTGCACCAACGACCACGACGGGATAGGACACGAATGGCTCCTTTGGGATTTGGCGAAGGTCTGTCCGCGACGGATTCGACCGCTTCCGAGATGGATGTCGCGAAGTGGCCTCTGCGGAGTATTCTCAGGCACTGCCTTGCATGGGCCGAACTCGGCCAGCAGCTGCTTCAGCGGCGCGCCGACGACAGGCCTACCCGCCTGCCACCTCCCCACGTCACGGCACGAAGGTCACCGTATCGGCAATCAGCACGCCATTGACCACGCTGGACCCGAAGGCGCCCACGGTGCCGTCCAGCGTGAATGACGCCGGGCCACCTGTGCCCGGCGGCAGCAGCGCGTCGTGCAGTCTGCCCGGTTCCCGTGCCATGCCCCATTCGCCGGCAGCCAACTGCGGCGTCCCGGCACAACCTCAGCCAGATTGGCAGCCCCGCTTTTAATGACAGTTGATTAAAACTCAACAACTGTCATAATAGACGCAACCTGCATGCGCCATGACAACCACCAAGACCTTCAACTTCGACGAGCTCTGCACCCTGAGCGACACACCCCGGCGTACCGTGCGCTACTACATCCAGCTCGGCCTGGTGGACAGGCCCATCGGCGAAACACGTGCGGCGCACTATGGGGCCCGGCATCTCGAGCAATTGCTCAAGATCCGCCAGTTCACCGAGGCCGGCGTGTCGCTCGAGCGCATCCGCGAGGTGCTGTCGGGCGAGGCGCCGCCGGTGCCGCCTCGGCAGCGCAGGCCCGGCTCGGTGCAGGTCAAAAGCCATCTCTTCATCGCCGAAGGGGTGGAGTTGCAGATTTCGCCTGAAGACGCAGGGCTGACGCCCGAGCAGGTGCGCGCATTCGTGCGCGCAGTCATGCAGGCCTACCAGGAACACCACAAGGAGTCCCCATGAACCACAGCACCCCTTCCGAAGCCCCACAACTTCGCACCACCGCGGGCGACACCGTCACGCTGCAATCGGTCCACATCGACGGGCGCCTCGACGGCCTGATGCTGGTCATGAAGACCCGGCAGGCCTACCGCAACGACGGCCCTGGCAACCTGGAGGTGGTCTACACCTTCCCCCTGCCGTGGGGCGCCACCTTGCTGGCCTTGAATGCCGAGATCGCAGGCCATCGCCTGGCCGGAACCGTGCTGGAGAAAAAGCAGGCCAGCGCCCGTTACGAAAAGGCCATCGACGACGGCGACACGCCCATCATGGTCGAGCAGTCCGCCCAAGGCCTGTACACCGCCAACCTGGGCAACCTGCAGCCCGGCGAAGAGGCTGTCATCGAGATCGAGCACGCGCAGCTGCTGCGCTTCGAACAGGGGCAGATCCGCATCACGGTTCCCACCACGGTGGCACCGCGGTACGGCCATGCCCACGGGGAAGGTGGGCTGGCTGCGCACGAATCGGTGGCGTCGAGCCTCGCCGCGCAGTACCCGCTGACCCTGCAGATCCTGCTGACCGGTGACGTCGCCCACGCAACGGTATCGTGTCCCACCCATGCCATTGCAAGCCATGCCGGTGCGGATGGCGTGCGGGTCTCCCTGGCGCGCGGCGCATTCCTGGACCGCGACCTCGTCCTGCTGCTCGATGGGTTGCGCGGCGCATCCTTCGCCACGGTGGTGCCCGACGGCGATGCGTTCGCGGTGCTGGCGAGTTTCTGCCCCGAACCCTCCCCCGCCAGTGGGGCCCCGCTGCGCCTGAAGCTGCTGGTCGATTGCTCGGGGTCCATGGCCGGTGACAGCATCGGTGCAGCCCGCCGCGCCCTGCACGAGCTGCTCCAGGCCCTGGGCCCGTCCGACCAGATCAGCTACAGCCGCTTCGGCACCGAGGTGCGGCACGAGCTCGCGCAACTGCAGCTCTGCGACGCCGCCACCATCCGTACTGTCGCCAACCTGGTGGCAGGTACCGACGCCGATCTGGGCGGCACCGAGATGAACACGGCGCTGTTGTCCACATTTGCGCTGGGTGCAGCCCGGCCTGGCGGCGCTGCGCAGACCGACAGCGCGGAAGGCGAGCGCCCCACCGACGTCCTGCTGATCACCGACGGCGAAATCTGGGGCGTGGACGCACTGTTGCGCGATGCCCGGCAGTCTGCGCACCGGGTCTTTGCAATCGGCGTCGGCAGCTCGCCGGCCGAGAGCCTTCTGCGAGAACTGGCAGAGCAGACGGGTGGCGCTTGCGAGCTCGTGTCGCCCAACCAGGACATCGCTGCCGTGATCCTGCGCATGTTCCGCCGGCTGCGTGCCCCCCGCGTGGCGGGGGTGCGGGTGGACTGGGGCCAGCCCGCTGTGTGGCAGTCGGAGCCATCGCAGGTCCTGTTCGGGGGAGACACCGTGCATGCCTTCGCCCGATTGCCGCAGCGCCCGGCCCGCCCCCCGGTCCTGTCCTGGCGGGTTGCCGATACCCGGGCCGAAGCGTCTGCCGCCCGCGTCGATGCCGGTACGGGAGCGACCGTGAGTCGCATGGCCGGTGCAGCCCAGCGGGCAGGCCTGGTTGGCCTGGCGCGCGCGGCGGCCCACCCGGATCAGGCCCGATGGGAGGGCGAGGCGCTGCAACTGGCCTTGCGCTACCAGCTCGTGACGGACCAGACGCACCTCATCCTGGTGCATGTACGCGACGAAGCCCACAAGGCGGCAGGCCTGCCAGAGCTGGCGCAGATCACCTCGATGCAGGCTGCTGGCTGGGGTGGCAGCGGCACGGTCGCCTGGTCCGCACGGTCGCACTCGCAGGTGGGCGCCGACCTGGCCGCGGGGTTCGACGCATTGTTCGTGGAACCCATGCTGGATGCCTCGTACAGTGCCGACGCGCGAGCCATCCTGTCTGGGCGGGAGGATGTGTGGGCGTCGCTGTCCGAACCTGCGGCCGAAGTTCGCCAGGCGATGTTCGAGCGCCCGTCTTTCCTGATGCGCGATGATGCCCCGACCGTCCTGGCCGGCACCACTGCACCGGCCGAACTGTTGCGCGGCTTCGAGGCAAGCGTACGGGGCCTCGCAGGCACGCTGGTGTGGTCCCTGCATCTTGACGCCCTGAGTGTGCCGCAGCAGCTCGCCGACCTCATCGAGGCCATGGCGCAGGAGCTCGGCACCCGCGAACAGGCCTGGGGCGTGGTGCTGCATTGGTTGCAGCAGGTGCTGCCCGCCGAGCCCGCCCTGTCACGGCAGGCGGCGCGGATCGTGCGCGCCAGCATCCAGCCGGTGGACCCCGGCGCGCTGTTGCGCTGGACCGACAAGCTCACGCAGAGCCTCGGTCCGGTCCGGGCGGAGGCCTGGGGTGCCGCCCACGCCGCGGCTTGATGCGTTGCGGCGGCGGTAGGCGGGAATCTGCCAGCCTCCCGCCCTCACGCGCGGCTTCGGTACAGGATCACCGGCGCCTCCTGCGCCCGTGCCGCCGCTCTTTCCTGCTGCGCCTGCGCCGCCACCCCGGGCTTCATGCGCCCCACCACATGCATCTCGCAGGGTTTGCAGTCAAAGCGCAGCGTCAGTTTCTCGCGCCCGTTGACGAGTTGCAGAGGCTCGGCCCGCACGGTGCCCTGCACGCCGGTGACGCCCTTGGCCTGCTTGGGGCACAGGCTCAGCGAGAAGCGCACGCAATGCTTGGTGATCATCAGGCTGACTTCGCCCGGTTCCTCGATCGCCTCGTAGGCCGGCGCGATCAGCTGCACGCCGTGGCGTTCGTAGAAGCGCCGCGCGGCGCTGTTGAGCACATTGGCCAGGTAGCTCAGGTGCTGCTCGGGGTAGGGCGCAGGTGGCTCGACGGGCTCGGCGCGCACGAGACGCTGCAGGCTGTGCAGGCGGTCTGCTTCCAGGGCCTCCACCGCATCCCGGCGCAACGCGTTGAGCACCGAGGCCGGCACGAAGTGGCCCGCGATGCCGTCGACGTCCACCGCGATGGCTTCGAAGATCGTGGCGCCCAGGCGGCCGAGTTGCTCGCGGGCGCTGCGGGCGGCCTGCGCGGCATCGTCGGCCGGCTGCGGTGGGTGGGCGTGGCGGGCAGTGCCGCTGCAGCCGTCCTCGTCCGTCAGTGTGAGCACCAGCTGGCTGCCGGTGCGGCCATGGGTCTCCGTGGCCAGGCGCATCCAGACACCGATGCGCCGCTCGGCCGAGGGTTTGTCCAGCTGCCGTTGCCAGTGGGCGTCCCGGTTGCGGTTGACCGTCACGCCGCGTCGCAGGTCCTTGAGCCCGGCCACCGGGTCCTTGGGAAACACGCGCCAGCGGCCGGCCTTGGCGTCCAGCGCTTCGGCACGGTTGATGGCCAGGCCGGCCAGCTCTTTCTGCAGGTCGTGGTAGCACAGACCGTCGCCGTTGTGCAGGGCCTGCGCGGGGTTGTCCAGGCGCAGATCGACCCAGTCCGGGCCGACACGCTCGACGAAACCGATGGTCTGGCCCGGGTTCTTCGGGCTGTCGAAGGCGCCGATGTCGTCGCGGCGGCCGTTCACGAAATAGTCGGTGAACTCGCGGTTGAAGTTCTGGTTCGGGTCCGGCACGAACGCCAGCCGGGTGCGCCCGCTGCTCGAGCGCGCCAGGGGTTGCCCGCCGGCGGCGCGCTGTTCCATCAGCGCGTCGAGCAGCACACGGTAGTGGCCGGTGATGTTCTTGACGTAGCCCAGGTCCTTGTAGCGCCCCTCGATCTTGAAGCTGCGGATGCCTGCGTCCACCAGCGCGGCGAGGTTCTCGCTCTGGTTGTTGTCCTTCATGCTGAGCACATGCTTGTCGTGCGCAACGAAACGGCCCTGGGCGTCGATCACCTTGTAGGGCAGTCGGCAGGCCTGGCTGCACTCGCCGCGGTTGGCGCTGCGCCCGGTGTGCGCCTGGCTGATGTAGCACTGGCCGCTGTAGGCCACGCACAGGGCGCCGTGCACGAAATACTCCAGCGTGCAGTGCGTTGCGTCACGCACGGCGCGGATCTGCTCCAGCGTGAGCTCGCGCGCCAGCACCAGCTGCGACAGCCCGGCGTCCTGCAGGAAACGGGCTTTCTCGGGGGTGCGGATGTCGGTCTGGGTGCTCGCATGCAGCTGGATCGGCGGCAGATCGATTTCCAGCAGGCCCATGTCCTGGATGATCAGCGCGTCGACCCCGGCGTCATGCAGCTGCCAGGCCAGCCGGCGCGCCGGCTCCAGTTCCTCGTCGTGCAGGATGGTGTTGAGCGTGACAAAAATCCGGCTGTGCCAGCGGTGTGCGTGGCGCACCAGCCGCGCAATGTCGGCCACGCTGTTGTCGGCGCTGGAACGGGCGCCAAAGCCTGGGCCGCCGATGTAGACGGCGTCTGCCCCGTGGTTGACCGCCTCGATGCCGATGTCGGCCGTGCGGGCGGGGGCGAGCAGTTCAAGGAGGTGGTCGGGCAGCGACATGGGGCCGCATTATTCCAGCGGTAGCCACCGCTGGCCACCCCCACCCTGGCAGGCAGCCTTACAGATCGGTTGCGCTGCCGCCGCAGTCACCGCCGCTCTTGGGCGCCATCGAATAGTTGCGCTCCTTCGACGCCTGCACGAGCTTGGCCTTGCTGTCGATTTCGCACTTTTTCAGGAACTCGGCCTTGGCGGTGCCGGTGAGCTTGCGCGCGTTGGCTTCGGTGTTGCAGCCGGCGCCTTGGGCCAGGGCCGAGCCGGTAAAGGCCAGCGCAACCAGGGGGATCAGGTATTTCATCGCATTCCACTCCAGGGGAAGGGTAGGGATAGACGGGAAACTTGGCGCCATCGTTGCAGCGCAACACCAGTGTGCCGGAAAATCCGGCCGGCAACAAGGCGCCCAAAAGACCCTGGTGCCTTCGGGTATAGGCAGGCCATGGCGGGCAGGGGCATCGCGGCACTGCGCCGGCCCCGTCCGAGGTTATCCCGGCAGGTCGCTCAGCGCATAACTGGTGCTGCGCCCGCCGGCATCGGCTTTGTGGAGCACCCCCAGCGCGACCAGGTCGTTGATGTCACGCAGCGCCGTATCCGGCGAGCATTTGGCGATGGCCGCCCATTTGCTGCTGGTCAGCTTGCCTTCGAAACCATCCAGCAAACGGTTGAGCAACTTCACCTGCCGCTCGTTCATCGGCAGGGTGGCCCAGCGTTGCCAGTAGCGGGCCTTGGCCAGCACGGTAGCGACCGTGTGTTGTGCCTGATCGACTGCGCGATGCAGGGTCTGGATGAACCAGAGCAGCCACTCGGTGACCTCCATCGATCGCTTCTGGGTCCGCTCGAGGATGTCGTAGTAGGCGTTTCGCTCCCGCTGGATCTGCGCCGACATGCTGTAGAAGCGCTCCGGGCTGCGGTCGGCGCGTGCAAGCAGCAGGTCGCCGATGGCCCGGGCGATACGGCCGTTGCCATCGTCGAACGGGTGCAGGGTGACGAACCAAAGATGTCCGAGGCCGGCCTTGAGCAGCGGCGCTTCGAGCGGGGGGCGATTGACCCATTCCAGAAATCGGCTGGTTTCGGTCTCCAGACGGTCCGCCGGCGGCGCCTCGAAATGCAACCGCCTGCGGCCAATGGGGCCCGACACCACCTGCATGGGGCCGCCGGCATCGTCCCGCCAGGCGCCGACCTTGATTCTGGCGAGGCCTGCATAACCGGCAGGAAACAACGCGGCGTGCCAACCGAACAGCCGCTCCCGCGAAACTGCCGCGTGGCAACCGCCAGTCGCATCGAGCACCATGTCGACCACGCCTTCGACATGTCGGTCCACCGGCGCCAGCGCACCGATGTCCACGCCCAGCCTGCGCGCAATGCTGGAGCGCACAGACTCCACCGGGAGATGTTCGCCCTCGATTTCGCTGGTCTTCATCACGTCCTCGGTCAGCGCAGCCAGGCTGGCCTGATCGCGCAGTACCATGCCGACATCGGCCAGGCGACCCAGCAACAGCCCCTGCGCAAGGCTGAGATCTGCCATCGGCCCCGCCAGCGCTGCCAAGTCGAAACGCCAGTGGGGCCAGTCAGGGGCTTGCCAGATATAGGTGTAATCGCCGCTGTTCATGCGGAGATTGTGGGTGCAATTCCCTGCGCTGGCAAGTCATTTGCCGCATGATGTGCGGAGAAAGTGGGGTCATTCGCCGCAGTTGGGTTCCGCACCCTGCAACAGAGTCGTCGACCTGCCGCGTCCATGGAGGAGCCGGCTAGACTCGACGGCGCATTTCCCAGCCGTCAGAACCATCACCATGCCCCGCCCCGAACGCCACACCCGCGACAGCTACCACGCCATCCGCCCCATCACCACCCGCTGGATGGACAACGATGTCTATGCCCATGTCAACAACGTCGTCTACTACGCATTCTTCGACACCGTGGTCAACGCCTACCTGATCGGGCAGAAGGTGCTGGACTTCAACGAAGGCGAAGTGATCGGCCTGGTGGTCGAGACAGGTTGCCACTACTTCGAGCCGGTGGCTTTTCCGGACACGGTCTACGGCGGCTTGCGCGTGGCCCACATGGGCAATTCCAGCGTGCGCTACGAGGTGGGCCTGTTCCGCGAAGACGGTCAGCTGGCCGCCGCGCAGGGGCATTTCGTGCATGTGTATGTGGACCGGGTGCACCGCCGGCCCACCGCCATTCCGGCACCGATGCGCGCCGTGCTGGCCGGCATTCTTGCTCCGGGCGTCGTCGCGGGCTGACGTTGCGCCGGTGGTGCGCGGTCGTCAGACGGTCATGCCGCCGCCAACCTCGATGACCGTGCCGTTGATGTAGCTGGCCTCGTCGCTGGCCAGGAAAGCGTACACGTTGGCGATCTCGTGCGGGCGGCCCAGGCGCTTGAGCGGCACGTCCTCGCGCATGGCCTGCAGCACCTTCTCGGGCACCGTGGCCAGGATGGGTGTCTCGACAAACCCTGGCGCCACCGCATTCACGCGGATGCCCTTGGGGCCGAGCTCGCGGCTCCAGGACTTGGTGAAGCCGATCACGCCGGCCTTGGTGGCCGCGTAGTTGGTCTGGCCGTAGTTGCCATAAACCCCCACCACCGAGCTGGCGTTCAGGATCACGCCCTCGCCCTGCTCGATCATCGCGCCGCACACCGCCTGCGCGCAGTGGAACACGCCGCGCAGGTTCACGTCGATGACGGCATCGAACTGCGCCAGCGACATCTTCTGCAGCCGGGCGTCCTGCGTGATGCCGGCGTTGTTGACCAGCACGTCGATGCGGCCGAACTGCGCCCGCACGGCAGCCACCATGGCGTCGACCGAGGCCCGGTCGGTCACGTTGACCACATGGCCCACGGCCCGCGCACCTTCGAGCTGGCAGGCCGCCACTGCCTCGTCCACACCGGCCTGGCGCAGGTCGCAGACCACGACGATCGCGCCTTCATGGGCAAACTTCAATGCGGTGGCCAGGCCGATGCCCTGGGCCGCCCCGGTGATGATGGAGACCTTGTCCTTCAACCTCATTTGTAGAACGCCTCCACCGTGCCCTTGAGCTTGATCAGCAGCGGACGGCCCTTGCGGTCTAGCGTCTTGCCGGCGGGTACCTTGACCCAGCCTTCGCTGATGCAGTATTCCTCCACGTCGGTGCGCTCCCGGCCGTTGAGGCGGATGCCGACGTCGTGTTCGAACACGGCAGCCACATGGTGCGGACTGCGGGCATCGGCAGACAGATGGTCGGGCAGGGCGGGGCGGGAGTCGGGTGTGGGAGTGGGGGTGGGTTCAGTCATGGAGCGGGATTTTCCACGATTCGCCCACCCGCCATGCTCAGGCCAGGCCCGGCCAGTCGCTGGTGATCTCGCGCGCGTCGGCCCAGCAGGAATGCGTGCCGCTGCTGATCCGGTGCGGCAGCAGGATGCGCGCCACCGGGCCGGCCGCCAGGTTGCGGGCGTCCAGCACCACACATTCGGACCGGTCGGCCGCCATGTCGGTCACGAAGCTCACCACATAGCCGTCGTCCTCGTCCCGGGCATCGTGGCAGGGCGCGAACGGCGATTCGCTGCCGTAGCGGTCCTGGCCGAACAGGTAGGACTGCGATTCGCGCGTGGTGTGGTCATACCGCGTGATGCCGTCGAACAGGAAGGCGCCCGGGTGCGCGACCATGTGGTACGAATACCGGTACGGCTGGCCCCAGTACTGCGCGTTCACCATGCCGAATTCGAAGTGGCGGTCGTCCAGGCGTTCCTCGCGGGTCTCGCCGGTGCGCAGGTTCAGCCGCCAGCAGTACAGCGTGGGGCCGTAGCGCTCGGGGCCCATGGTGGCGCCGGTGTTGTCGTAGCCGGCCTTGGGCATGGGCGTCTTCTGGTGGTAGCCGTGCAGGATGATCTCGTCGCCCTCTTCCCATGCATTGAGCCAGTGCAGCACATAGGTCGGGCTCGCTTCGAACCAGCGCACGCCGGTCTGGGACGTTCCACGCCGGGGCACCACCGCAAAACGGGCCGGCTTGTCGGGGTAGTAACACAGCTTGTGTTTGCCCTGCTGCAGCAATTCCTCGTCCCAGTGCAGCGGAAAGTCGTTGAGGATCGCGAAGTGCTCGGTGAACAGCATGTCGTGCGGCAGCCGCGGCCCCGGCAGCGGTACCGGCACATAGTGCACCAGCTGGTTGTGGCGGTCCACCTCGCCGTAATGCATGAAGGGCGCCTGCTTGCTGTAGTTGAAGAACAGCAGGTCACCGGTCTTCGGGTCCACCTTGGGGTGGGCCGAGATGCCGCCGTCGGGCAATACGCGTGCGCCCCAGGCGTCCACGCCCTTGAGCTCCAGCGTGCGCGCGTCCAGCCGGTAGGGCTCGCCGCACTGGTAGAAGGTGGCCAGCGCCGAGCCCGCATGCACGATGACGTCGGTGGCAGCGGTGTCGCGCAGCCCGCCGCGCGCGCCCCAGCCCGGGCGCTGCGCCAGCGAGGGCTTGTCGATCAGGCCGGCGTACAGCGCCTGGCCGGCCGACTGTTCTTCCTGGAAGGCCTTGGTGCGGATGAAGCGGTTGCGGTATTCGCAGCGCCCGTCCTGGAAGCTCATCAGGTGCAGCATGCCGTCGCCGTCGAACACATGGAAGGTGCCCAGCGGCTGGTGCACCGGGTTCTGCGTGTTGCGCAGGTAGACGCCGTTGAGCCGCTCGGGGATCTTGCCGATCACCTCCAGATCGGTGGCGTTGTACTCCACATAGTTGGGCGTGAACGGCCCGGTCATGTAGGGATGCGCTCCCGGTTGCACGGTGGGCTGGATGCGGTCGACGACGACGGTGCTCATGGGGGTGTCTCCTGTATCGGAAAGACGTGTACGGCGGCTGTCAGGCCGCCCGCGCCGTCGGGGTTTCTTCGGCCAGCTGCGCGCGGATCTCGCGCTTGAGCACCTTGCCCACCGGGTTGCGCGGCAACTGCTCCATCACCAGCAGCCGCTCGGGCAGCTTGAAGGCGGCGACCTCCTCCACATCGCGCAGCCAGGCCACCAGCTCGGGCAGGGTCAGCGTCTGCCCGGTCTGTGGCACGACCACCGCGCACACGCGCTCGCCCATCACCGCATCGGGATAGCCCACCACGGCCGCCTCGCGCACCTTGGGGTGGGCCAGCAGCAGGCCCTCGACCTCCTCGGACGAGATATTCATGCCCCCGCGGATGACGATGTCCTTGTGCCGCCCGGCAAAGCGGTAGAACTGCTGCCGGTCACCGGCGATCTCGAACAGGTCGCCGGTGCGGTAGAAGCCCTGCGCGTCGAAGGCGCGTTCGGTGAGTTCGGGTGCGCGGAAATAGCCGCTGAAGATCGTGGGGCCCTGGAAGCGCAGCTCGCCGACCCGGCCGTTCTCGGTGATGTCCTGTTCATTGTCCGGGTCGACCAGCCGGGTGCGGATCTTCTTCGAATTCGACAGCGACCACTCATACCCGGGCACACCGATGCGCGGAAAGTACTTGGCGCGCTGCGCGCGGTCGGGGATGTCCTTCGGGCCCGAGGACAGGGCCGCTCCCTCGTTGGAGCCGAAGTAGTTGACCACCTCGACATCGAAGCGTTGTCCGAACTGCTCCACCAGCCACTCGGCCACCGGCGCGCCGCCCGAACCCACGCGGCGCAGCCGCTGCAGGTCGACACCCGCCAGGCGTTCGGGGTTCTTGAGCAGCATGCTCAGCACGGCTGGCGCTGCCACGGTGTAGTCGATCGGGTTGCTGCGCAGCTGCTCCAGGAACACATCCAGATCGAACGGGTGGTGGTGGTGCAGCGCGCCGCCCACCAGCAGCCAGGCCGCCAGGCTGGTCGATAAGCCGGCCATGTTCACGAAGGGGAACGGGATCAGCAACTGCGCGCCCGGCTGCAATTGCCCCGCATCGGTCACCGACTGGCCCACGATCATCCACTCGTTGTGGTTGCGCGGCACGCCCTTGGCGCGGGCTTCGGTGCCGGAGGTCCAGCACACGGTCAACACATCATGCGCGGTGAGGCCGATGGTGGCCATGTGCGCGCGCAGGGCATCGCTTCCCGGGGCGGGCGTGGCGGCCAGTGCGGCGTCGAGGTCCAGCACGCCTTCGGGAAGCGCGTCCTGCGCCGTGGCGCCGTGGGCCCAGATCTGCTCCACGCTGGGGAACAGGTGGACATGGGATTTCCACTGCGCGGCCGAATGGTAGTGGCCCAGCAGCCGGGTGGTGATGGCCACCCGTGCGCCGGTACTGGCGCACACATGCGACAGCTCATGCGCGCGGTACTGCATCGGTACCGGCGACACCACGATGCCGCTGATTGCGCAGGCCAGGTACCAGGCGTGCAGCTCCACACAGTTGGGCAACTGCACCACCACGATGTCGTCCTTGCGCAGGCCCCGGGCCTGCATCAGCGCGACCGCCTGCCCCACATGCAGCTGCAGGTCCTGCCAGCTCCAGCGCTGCGGCATGCCGCCGAACAGCGCGTGGCGGTTGGGCGCGTCGGCCACGGCCAGCGCGTCGGGCTGGCGTGCCACCGTGTCCAGGAAGATCCCGCCGATCGTCTTCTCGCTCCACCAGCCAAGGGCGACATACCGGTCGATCTTTTCTTGCTCTACCAGCACCATGGCCTATTTCCAGCGGTCCAGCGTCTGCTGGCTCACGAAGGTGGCATGAAAGCCGTGCGGCACCCGGCGTGGCAGCAGGATGCGGGCCACCGGCCCCTCGGCGATGCGTGCGCCCCGGCAGTCGAACACCTGCACTTCGGAGCGCTGGTCCACCGGGTTCCAGACCAGGCCGACCAGGTAACCGTCGTCCTCGGCCTGGCTGTTGTCGCGCGGCGCAAAACCCGGCTCGTTGTAGAAGTACTGCGGCCCGGCGCTGTAGGCCACGTAGCCGCCCGTCTCCAGGTTGTACTTCACCAGCCCCGGGAAGCGCGGCTCTTCGCGCCCGCCCTGCGGGAACAGCACGTTGTAGGAGTATTTGTTCCTGCGCCCCTGGTACAGGCTGTTGATGACCGGAAACTCGGTGTTGAGCACGTCGTCGATCACGCGTTCGGTGGTCTGGCCGGTCTTCAGGTTGAAGCGCCACTCATACAGCAGGAAGTCGCGCTGGCGCAGGTGGATGGTCCGCTCCAGGCGGCGTGCATCGGGCTGGCCGTCGGTGCCCTCATGCACGCGGTACGGCGTGCCGAGCATGACGATCTCGTCGCCCTCTTCCCAGGCATTCACCACATGCAGCATGTAGCAGGGCTTGGCGGTGAACCAGCGGATCTCGCTGGCCTGGCCGTAGCGCGGCACGATGCCGAAGCGCGAAGGCTGGTCGGCATGGAAACGCACCTTGTAGCGGCCGATCGCCAGCGCCTCGGCATCCGGGCGTAGCGGGAAGTCGTGCAGGATGGAATAGTGCTCGGTGATCGCCATGTCGTGCGGCAGGCTGGGGCCGTCCAGCGGCACGTCGATCTTGTGCTTGAGCTTGCGGTCGGCGCCGACCACGCCGTACTGCATGTAGGGCGCCTGCAGCGCGTAGTCGAAGAACAGCAGTTCGCCGGTGTTTTCATCGGGCCGTGAGTGGGCCGAGATGCGAGAGACCGTGCCGTCGAAGTCTGCGGTGCCCAGGGTCTCCAGGGTGTCGGGGTCCAGCGCATACGGCATACCCGAGCGGTACCACATGCTGATCAGGCGCCCGGCGTGGTACTTCACGTCGGTGTTGGAGGTGTTCTTGAGCGGCTGGTCCGGGCGGTCCTTGCGCATCGGTTCCTTCAGGCCTTTCCACAGGGGGTGGCCGGCGGCCTTTTCCTCCTGCAGCCCGCCGGTCTGCACCCAGCGGTTGCGGTAGGTGACCTTGCCATCGCGAAACCGCACGGCATGCAGCATGCCGTCGCCGTCGTAGGCGTGGTAGCGCCAGTCGGGCGTGTAGAAGGCATTCGGCCCGTTGCGGACATACAGGCCGTTGAGGTCGGAGGGCACCTGCCCGATGACGGTCAGGTTGTCGAACACACTCTCTTCGCGCACGGGCGCGTTGTTGCCCGACAGGGCGGGAATGTCATGGACGGGAAGCTCGTCGAGGGGCATGGTGGCGTCTCCTGGGTGGTGCCGAAATTCTTGGCGCGCGTCAAAGTCTAGGGACAAACCGCCTTCGGGTGGGGGTTGGGTGTTGTTATATTGACGGTCATTTCGATATGTCAAAGGAGCCCGGCACCCCCACCCCCCGCCGCGCGCCAGCCAGCCTGGCCGACTACGAGGGCGACCGCCAGTTCGCCACCACGCTGGCACGCGGCATGGAGCTGCTGCGCTGTTTCACGCCTGCTGAGCCGGTGCTGGGCAACAAGGACCTGTCCCGGCGCCTGCGCCTGCCAGCACCCACCGTCTCGCGCCTCACCTACACGCTGGTGGCCATGGGCTACCTCGCGCAGGACGAACACCAGGGCAAATACCGGCTGGGATCGGCGGTGCTCTCACTCGGGTTTCCGCTGCTGGAGCTGTTCAACATCCGGCGCCGGGCGCGCCCCCTGATGCTGGAGCTGGCCCGCGTCACCGGCGGCTCGGTGTCGATCGGCATCCGCGACCGCCTGAACATGGTCTACATCGAGGCCATCCGCACCCACCACCAGCGCCTGTACCCGCTGGATGTCGGCACCACCCATTCGCTGGCCGGCACCGCCATCGGCCGGGCCTGCCTGCTGGCCTGCAGCCTGCCCGAGCGCGAAGCCTTGCTGAACCAGCTGCGCATCAAGGCGCGTGCCGAATGGGACACGCACCAGGCCGAGCTGTTGCGCAACCTGGCCGACTATCCGCGGCTGGGATGCTGCGTGTCGGTCGGCGAGATCTACCCCGACGTGCAGGCCGTGGCCGTGCCGCTGGGCCGCATCGACCGCGGCGAACCTGCCGCGCTGAACTGCTCGTTCCAGGGCCGGGCGCTCGACCGCGAATGGCTGCAGCGCGAGATCGCGCCGCATCTGCAGTTGCTGGCGCGTCAATTGATGTGAGTCAACAGGTACGCAGCCCCGCGCAAGTGCCGCGTGGCTCGGGGAGTATGATCTGCCCACTCATTGGGGAGTAGCCGCCCTTCATCCGAAGGGGCTTGCGTCAACAGACTTGGCCGACCTTGTCGGCCATGGTGCAAGCGGCCCACCAGCTTGGCAAGACCTTTGACCCTGTCGCTTGCGCATGGTGCCGGTGAAGCAATGGGGTCATTCGTCTTGCGACCGGCCCTGGACCATCACATGGAAGCACTCTTCATCTCGACCGGCGTCGTCGCCCTGGCGGAGATCGGCGACAAGACCCAGCTGCTCGCCTTCATCCTGGCGGCGCGATTCAAGAAACCAGTGCCCATCATCGCCGGCATCCTGTGCGCCACGGTCATCAACCATGGCCTCGCCGGCGCGCTGGGTGCCTGGATCACCAGCACCGTCAGCCCCGACATCCTGCGCTGGATCCTGGGCGCGTCCTTCCTCGGCATGGCGATCTGGACGCTGATACCCGACAAGATCGAGGAAGAGGAGACGCAGATCGCCCACAGGCTCGGCGTGTTCGGTGCCACCTTCATCACCTTCTTCCTGGCCGAGATGGGCGACAAGACGCAGATCGCCACCATCGCGATGGCGGCGCATTACGCCAGCCCGGTGCTGGTGGTCATCGGTACCACGCTGGGCATGCTGATCGCCGATGTGCCGGCCGTGTTCGTGGGCGACAAGCTGGCGGCCAGGATCCCGATGAAGCTGGTTCACGGCATCGCTGCCGCGCTGTTCGCCCTGCTGGGCGTGGCCACGCTGCTGGGTGCGGGGGCGAGTCTGGGGTTTTGACGGCGGGCCGGCGGCCCCCTGGCCGGGCTACCCGCTCAGTGCGCCAGGCCCCGGGACTCCGCGAAGGTCTTGACACCCATCGCGCACACATGGCGCACGATCAGGCGGCGGAATGCGCCCGGGTCGGTGCCCGGCTCGGCGTCGGCCGGGCGCTTGTCGCGCAACAGCGGGTGGCGCTCGTTCTGCGAGCGGGCGTGGAAGCCCGGTGCAAAGATGCGGGCCGTGCCCTGCACCAGGCCGGAGCCCGGGCCCAGGATGGCCGGCAGGGCCGCTGCCACCTCGGGCGACAGGCAGGCCACATGGGCCAGGCCGCGAACGGCCAGCGCCAGGCCCCCAGGATCCACGCCGAAGTGGCGCGACTGTGCCTTGTGGGTCAATGCAATGATGGGCAGGCTGCGTCGCTCGGACAACACATGCGCGCAGAAGCCGTCGAGCTGGTGGGCCTCGCTGACATGCCGGGCCTGCGCCAGCGCGGCGTATCCGCCGTCATCCAGCCCCAGCTGGTCGACCCAGGCGCCCAGCAGCTTGGGTGGCGCGACCACCATCGGCGCGTGCAGGACATCGGAGCAGGCGGTCTGCACGTCCAGCAGGTCGGCATGCCCGGTGTCCGTGATGGTGGCGCGGGTGGACCAGATGCGCTGGCTGCGTTTCTCGCTGTGCATCACGGTCAGGGCCCAGACCTTGCCGTCGCGGGAGGTGGTTACCCGCAGTGCATGGTCGTGCTGGGTGCGCTCGATCCGGTGCTGGGCCATGTCGCGCGCCACCGGCACCAGGCGCGGCCATTTCGAGCCGACCCATTCCCAGGCCAGTTCCTGGGCCCGGCGGCGGTTGCGCAGCGAGCACTCGGCCGCTGGCAGCGTTGCATGCACCACCGTCTGCAAGTGCCCGGCGGGCTGGGGGCTGGGGACGGAGGCGCTTTGGAGGTGGGGTTGTGTTTGCATCATGGCAGATCACCAGCAAGATTCAGACCAGAAACCAGTGCAGGGTATCCGCAGGCAGCCTTCGCCCTGCGGGCTGCTGTGCGAGCGCCATGGGGCGGCCCGGTGCTGCGCTCATGTGCCCCCCACATACGGGTTGCTGCGGCGCTCGCGGCCGAAGCTGCTTTCCGGCCCATGGCCCGGGATGAAGACGGTTTTGTCACCCATTGGCCACAGCCGTTCGACGATGCTGGTGATCAGCGTGGCGTGGTCACCCTGCGGGAAATCGGTGCGACCGATGCTGCCGGCGAACAGGACGTCCCCCACGAAGGCCCGGTTCAATTCGGCGGAATGGAACACCACGTGGCCGGGCGTATGCCCCGGGCAGTGGCGCACCGTCAGGGTGTGTGCACCGAGTTGCACCGTGTCGCCGTCCGCCAGCCAGCGCGTGGGCGTGAACACCTCGGCATGGGGAAAGCCGAAACGCCGCCCCTGTTCCGCCAGTGCATCGATCCAGAACTGGTCGGCCGGGTGCGGCCCGATGATCGGCACCTGCAGCTCCCGGGCCAGGGCCGCAGTCCCGCCGGCATGGTCGATGTGGGCATGGGTCAGCCAGATCTGGGTGATGCGCACACCCAGCGCCTGCGCTGCGGCCGTCAGGCGGTCGAGGTCGCCACCGGGGTCGATCACGGCCGCGGTCATGGTGGAGTCCTCCCACACGAGCGAACAGTTTTGCTGGAAGGGCGTGACGGGGATGGTCTGGTAGTGCAGCATGGCGGCTTGATCGGTGCGGTTCACCGATTGTCGACGCTGTGTGTGACGGCGCTGCCGGCCTGCGCCCGCAGCCACGCGCAGAACATCAGCACCTCGGGCCGGGGGCGCTTGCGGCCCTCGGGCAGCAGCAGGTAGTGGGTGTCGTCGATCACCAGGGCGCCGTCGAAAGGCGTCACAAGCCGTCCCGACTGCAGCTCGGCCTGTGCAAAGCTGCGCAGCACGATGGCGAATCCCGCCCCCGAGGCGGCCAGAGCCAGCGCGGTCAGCGAGGTGTCGACCTGGATCCCGCGCGCCACCGGCTCCCCCCCGGCCGACCCGGCGGACTGGAACCAGCGTGTCCACAGGTCTTCGCAGCCCAGGATGTGGATCGGGTGCCTGCGGGCCAGCGCCAGCAGGGGGGCGGCGGCGCTGGCCCGCGGCAGCCATACCGGGCTGCAGACGGCGATCGACGGCTCGGTGTGCAGCCGCTCCACCTCGAAGCCTGCCCAGTGCCCGTCACCGAAGCGGATCTCCACATCGGCCTCGCCGGCCCCCAGGCCATCGGCCCAGATCGCCGTGAACAGGCGCAGGTCGATGCCCGGGTGGGCCGCCGTGAATGCCTGCAACCGGGGCGCCAGCCACAGCACCGCAAAGGCGGCAGTACAGCGAACAGTGAGCGTGCGCTCACCTGAGTTGCCGAACAGACCGGCTGTCGACATAGACAGGGTGTCGAAGGCCTTGCGCACCGACGGCAGGTAGGCGCTGCCCATCTCGGTGAGCCTCACCCCGCGCGGCAGGCGCTCGAACAACGCAAATCCCAGGTGCTGCTCCAGCGAGCGGATCTGCAGGCTGACCGCGGCAGGCGATACATGCAGTTCCTGCGCAGCGGCCGAAAAGCTCCCGTAGCGCGCTGCCGCTTCGTAGGCGCGCAACCAGGGCAGGTGGGGCAGGATGTAGGCAGTCATCGGCTCAGCATTGAGTTTTTCGACCCCAAAGGGCCTTGATCGATTGCTTGTCTTGAAGCAGGATTGGCTGGATTATGAGCGCCTAGGCTTTTGGGGAATGAATGTGCCGGCAGAGATGCAGAGTCTGGGGGAGTTCGATACCGTCATCGTGGGCAGCGGCTCCGCGGGGTGTGTGCTGGCCGACCGGCTCACGGCCGATGGAAAGCGCCGCGTGCTGCTGCTCGAGGCCGGTGGCAGCGACCGCCGTTTCTGGATCCGCCTGCCGATCGGTTATGGCCGCACCTTCTTCGATCCCCGCATCAACTGGAAGTACCAGACCGAGCCGGAGCCCGCGCTCAACGGGCAGCGGGGATACTGGCCGCGCGGCAAGGTGCTCGGGGGCTCGAGCGCGATCAATGCCATGGTGTACTGCCGCGGGCTGCCCGGCGATTTCGACGACTGGCGCGATCAGGGCAATCCCGGCTGGGGCTGGAGCGATGTGGAGCCGGTGTACCGGCGCACCGAGCGCCGGGTCGACAGCACCGGCCAGGCCGCGCAGGGCGGGCCGCTGTTCGTGTCCGATGTGGCGCGAGAGCTGCATCCGCTGCGACGCCACTACTTCGCCGCGGCCCGCGAGATCGGATTGCCTGTCACCGACGACTTCAACGGTCCGCAGCCCGAGGGTGTGGGCCTCTACCAGATCACCACCCGCAAGGGCATGCGCTGGTCTGCAGCGGACGCCTTCCTGCGCCCTGCATTGCGGCGCTCCAACCTGCAGCTCGAAAGCCATGCGCGGGTACACCGCGTGTTGTTCGAGGGCCGGCGTGCGGTGGGCGTGGTGTTTGCGCGCGGCGGGCAGATGTTCACGGTCCGGGCCCGGCGCGAGGTGATCCTGAGCGCGGGGGCGGTCAACTCGCCGCAGCTGCTGCAGCTCTCCGGTGTCGGCCCCGGGGAACTGTTGCAGCGCCATGGCATCCCGGTGGTGTTCGAGCAGCCGGCGGTGGGCGGCCGGCTGCAGGACCATATCGCCGTGAGTTATTTCTACCGGGCCACCGAGCCGACACTGAACAACCAGCTGTATCCGCTACACGGCAAGGTCGCGGCGGCGCTGCGGTATGTGCTGACGCGCCGCGGTCCACTGAGCGTGGGCGTGAACCAGTGCGGCGGCTTCGTGCGCACGCGTGCGCATCTGCAGCATGCCGACCAGCAGCTGTACTTCAACCCGGTCACCTATTCGATGGCGCCGGCGGGCAAGCGCCCGCTGATGAACCCGGACCCGTTCGCCGGCTTCATCCTGTCGTTCCAGCCCTGCCGGCCGCGAAGCCGGGGGCGCATCGACATCGCCTCGCCCGACCCCGAAGCGGCCCCGGCGATCCGGCCCAATTACCTGTCTGCCGACGATGATCTGGCAGATGTCGTGGCGGGCGGACGCCTGCTGCAGAGCCTGCTGGCGACGCGCGCGATGCAGGGGCTGATCGCGCAACCGATCGCACCCGATCTGGCCCCGATGGATGCGCAGCAGATCGTCGACGACTTTCGGGCCCGCGCCGGCACCGTGTTTCATCCGGTCGGCACCTGCGCCATGGGCGCTGACCCGCGCCATGCGGTGGTCGACAGCCAGTTGCGCGTGCATGGTCTGGAGGGCCTGCGCGTGGTGGACGCGTCGGTGTTCCCGAACATCACGTCCGGGAATACGCATGCGCCGACCGTGATGGTGGCCCAGAAGGCTGCCGACCTGCTTCTGTCCTCCAACCCCTGACGCCACCCACCGGGAGCTTCGCGCCATGCGCATCCGAAAACTCGAAACCTTCTGCAACGAATTCGTCGGCTTCGTCCGGCTGACCACCGACTCCGGCGCCACCGGCTGGGGGCAGATCAGCACCTACAACGCCGACATCACCGCCACCGTGTTCCACCGCCAGATCGCGCCCTGGTCGCTGGGCGCGGATGCCTTCGACATCCAGACGCTGGTGGACACCATTCCCGAGCGCGAACACAAGTACCCCGGATCCTACCTCTACCGTGCGCTGGCCGGCCTGGACACCGCGATGTGGGACCTGCGTGGAAGGCTGGAGGGCAAACCGGTGGTGGAACTGCTCGGCGGCACGCCCGGGCGGCTGCGCACCTATGCGTCGTCCATGCGGCGGGACATCACCCCCCAGGACGAAGCCCTGCGCCTGCGCCAGCTGCGCGACCAGTACGGTTTCGACGCCTTCAAGTTCCGCGTGGCGCGCGAGTGTGGCCGTGACATCGACGAATGGCCCGGCCGCACCGAGGCCATCGTGCCGGCCATGCGCCAGGCCCTGGGCCCCGATGTGGCGCTGATGGTGGACGCCAATTCCGGCTTCTCGCCGGCGCGGGCCATCGCGGTCGGGCGCCTGCTGCAGGACCACGGCGTGTCGCACTTCGAGGAGCCCTGCCCCTACTGGGAGCTGGAACAGACGCAGCAGGTCACGCAGGCGTTGTCGCTGGATGTGACCGGCGGCGAGCAGGACTGGGACTTCGCCATCTGGCGGGGCATGATCGCCCTGCAGGCGGTGGACATCGTGCAGCCCGACGTGTTGTACATGGGTGGCATCCAGCGCACGCTGCAGGTCGCGCGGATGGCGCAGGCCGCCGGCATGCCCTGCACGCCGCACAGCGCCAACCTGTCGATGGTGACGCTGTTCACCATGCACCTGCTCAAGGCGATTCCCAACGCCGGCAAGTACCTGGAGTTCTCGATCGAGGGCCCGGAGTACTACCCCTGGCAGCAGGACCTGTTCGTGCGCTCGCCCTACACCATCACCGATGGCGGCATCGAGGTGTCCGCCGAGCCCGGCTGGGGCGTCGAGATCGCGCCGGAGTGGCTGGCGCGCTCCACCTACCAATGCAGCGAGCAGCGGTGATGGACGCGCTCATCGCCGAATACCGGGCCACCGGCACGCTGGCCGGCCTGCCGCAGGGGCACTGGATCGACGGCCGGTTCTGCCCGTCGGTGTCGGCGCGGCGCATGGACAGCGCGGACCCGGGCACCGGCCACACCTGGCTGCAGTTTGCAGCCGGCGACGCCGACGACGTGGAGAAGGCCGTGGTGTCGTCCGACCACGCCCTGCGCACTGTCTGGCGCCAGGTGCCGCCGGCCGAGCGCGGCCGCATCCTGCAGCGCGCTGCGCAAGGTGTGCTGGCGCAGGCGGAGCGGCTGGCGGTGGTGGAGACCATCGACAACGGAAAGACACTGGCCGAGGCCCGCAGCGACATCCGGGCCACGGCGCGTGTCTTCGAGTACTACGCCGGTGTGGCCGACAAGCTGCAGGGCGAGAGCATCCCGCTGGGGCAGGGCTATGTGTCGTTCACCACGCCCGAGCCGGTGGGTGTCACTGCGCATGTGGTGCCGTGGAACTACCCCAGCTCCACCATGGTGCGCGGCATCGCGCCGGCGCTCGCGGCAGGCTGCACGGTGGTGGTCAAGCCGGCCGAGCAGACACCGATAACGGCCCTGCTGCTGGCGCAGATCCTGCACGAGGCCGGGCTGCCGCCCGGCGTGTGCAATGTGGTCACCGGCACCGGCGCGCAGGCTGGCGCGCCGCTGGTGGCGCACCCGCTGGTGCGCCATGTGACCTTCACCGGCTCCGTGGCGACCGGCAGCCGCGTGATGCAGGATGCCGCGCGCAACATCACCAGCGTGACGCTGGAGCTGGGCGGCAAATCGCCGGCCGTGGTGCTGGCCGACGCCGACGTCGAGGCCGCGGTGGCCGACGTGGCGGGCGGCATCTTCTACAACGCGGGCCAGACCTGCTCGGCCGGCACCCGCCTGGTGATCGAGCGTGCGGTGCATGCGCGCTTCGTGGAACAGCTGGTGGCGCGTGCGGCTGCGCTGCGCTGGGGGCATGGCCTGCGCCAGCCGGACATGGGTGCCATCACGTCGCAGGAGCAGCTCCAGCGGATTGCGGCGCATGTCGAGGGCGCCCGGGCGCGCGGCGTCGCGGTGGCCTGCGGCGGTGTGCCGGCGGTGGATCCCGAGACCGGGCTGGGCTGGTTCTACCCGCCCACCGTGCTCGACGCGGTGGCTGCCGGCGATGCCGTGGTGCAGGAGGAAATCTTCGGCCCGGTCCTGGCGGTGCAGGTGGCCGATTCGCCGGAACACGCGCTGGCGCTGGCCAACGGCACCCGCTTCGGTCTGGCGGCCGGCATCTACACGCGCGACATCACCCGCGCGCTGCAGCTTGCGCGGGACATCGATGCTGGGCAGGTCTATGTCAACGAGTACTACGCGGGCGGTGTCGAGACGCCGTTCGGCGGCACCCGGCAATCAGGCTTCGGGCGCGAGAAGGGGCTGGAGGGGGTGCGCAGTTATCTGCGTACCAAATGCACGACCGTGCGGATCTGAGGGACAGCGCCCGGTCGGACGAACAGGGCCGGAAAGCCCGGTCTTTACCCGCGATGGCTGCCAGGCCGGACCGCTACGATGCCGCCATGAGGTTTTTGTCGACTCCGGGTTCAGCACGCCAGCGCGATACATGGTGTGCCCTGTTGGTCGCCGTGGGCCTGGGGGGCTGTGCATTTGTCGAAGACAAGGCCCAGGACCTGCTGGCTTCTCGGACCATCGCCAACGCGGTGGCCGGCGGACGCCTGCTGGAGGGTCGTGTGGTCTTCAACCAGTCGCGTGCCGGCACCCTGCACCTGCACAGCCTGGACGCGCCGGTACTCGACTGTTTTGGCGATCTGCGCCTGACCTCGACCAGCGGCGGCGTCGCCAGCATGAGCTGCAGCGACGGCCAGACGGCTGTTGTGCCCTTCCAGTTGCTGGGTGCCTTGCGGGCCGCCGGCCGCGGGCCGATGGGTGAGGCGGTGTTTTCGCTGACCTATGGCCTGCCGCCCGAGATGGCGGCGCCCTACCTGGGCGTGGCCATCGAGCAGCTTGCGCGCCCGTCGCCTTAGGCGGCTGTCCGCGCGCGGCGCCGCACCACGCTGCCCATGATGGCCAGGCCAGCCAGCATCATGGCGACGGATGCGGGCTCGGGCACGGGGGCCATGGTGGTGAAGACCAGCTGAGCGGGAACTCCGCCCTGAACGCCTTGCGCGATCAGGTCGTAGTCCACGGCCACGCTTTCCAGGGCGAAAAAGGCAAAACCCGTGACCGAATCACTGTCCGATGCATTCACGCGCAAGGTCACTCGGGACCCGGACAGCGCGAACAGGCTGGCCGGAACAATGTCGAACACATGCTGGGTGCGCCATGGCAGATCGACCGTGTTGTCCACCACGTTGGAGTCCAGCGCGGTGCCCAGGGTGCCCAGTGCGGAAAAATCGCTGCTGATGTCTTCCTGCGTGATGACGCCGTCGCCGGCATGCCCCAGGACCTTGAGCAGGGAGGTCCCGGGGGAGGTCCCGCTGTTGCTGAACTGGGTCATGATCAGCTGGATGCCGGTGACCGCGCTTTGGGTGATCCCGCTGATATCAAATTCCAGGGCAATGGTGGTCGACAGCGGGCCTGACTGCGTCGCCCTCAGGACGTCATTTTGCGTGTCGGTCGACAGTCCCGTATTGCCGTCACCGTTCTCGACCAGCTCGCCATCGGCCGTGGGGTAGATCGTGATGCTGGAGGCAACGGTGGCAGACGCGGCGGAGACAGACAGGGCCATCGCCATCGCGACAAGGCCCCCCAGAAGCGGCTTGGGTAGCAGCATTGAAAATTTCCCCCTTGGTGGTTGTGATTGGTTCTGCGCAGCCCACAGGCAAGTTTCAGACCAGGGACCATCCCGCCTGTTTGCAATCAAAAACTTGCGTTGCACGCGCTGGAGATTGCAGATCGAGACTGTCAGAGAAATCGACACGGGACCCGGCCGGCGTCGGTGGCCGCAGCGGCGCGCCCTTCCGGGGCGTGGCAACGAATCAGTCGGCCCAGCCCTTGCATCAGCTTGCGGACCGCCCGCGACGACGCGCCACTGCGCTTACCATCGCCAAACCGGTCACCATCAGCGCGATGGTGGCGGGCTCCGGCACGGGGGCCAGCGTGGTGATGCTGACATCGTCGAAGCTTGCCTGGAAGGTTCCGCGGCTCGCGCCGGTGGTATGCATGCCGAGCGTCAGGATATGGACGCCAGCGCTCAATCCGACAAGGCTGAAGCTGCGCTGCTCGAAGGAATTCGGCGCGTGCGTGCGGGCCAGCAGGTTGCTGTCGAGCAGGACGTCATAGGACATGGTGCAACCGCTGCACGGCGCGCTGCGGGCCCACAGGGACAGCGTGTAATCGGCGGCCACCGGGGCGGTGAAACTGTGGGACGCGCGCACGAAGCCGGCTCCGGTGCCCCCGCCAGGCGCGTTGAAATACGTCCAGAGAGCACCGCTGCCACTGGCGACCGAGTCGGTGCGGATCTCCAGCTGGGGTGCCGTGATGTTGACAGACTTGCTGACCGACCAGCCGGACAGGTTGCCGCCCTCGAAGCTGTCTTCGAACACCGTGGTGCTGGCCTGGGCCGTGACGGACAGGGCAGCGGGAACAAGCAGGCAGGCAGTCTGGCAGGGAAGTTCATGGAGTGCGGACGTGGTGTGTTGCGCGCCCGAACAGGATGGGACGGGTCGTTTTGGCCACAGAGGCAAGATTCAGACCAGAGGGGTCCCCCGCCCAAGGTAATCAACGGCTTTCCTTGCGCTGGCCGGCCAACGGGGGTGTGAGTGTCAAAATCGTCGACACTTTCTGGGGTGGGCACCTGGACGCAACATGTCCCGCCCTTCAGTCGAGGGAAAACACCTCGACCTCCGCAGAGCGGCCCTTGACCATCACCGACGGCATGGCGGTCAGCCCGTGTGTCTGCTGCAACAGCGCCCGTGTCGTGCCGCTGACCAGCACATGGGTGCCGAAATGCTTGTTCAGGGCCTCGATGCGCGAGGCTACGTTCACCGCGTCGCCCACCAGCGCGTAGGCCATGCGCTCGCTGCTGCCGATGTTGCCGGCGACCACGGTGCCGGAATGGATGCCGATGCCGTGGCGCAGCGTGCGCTCGCCCCGCTGGCGACGGGAGTCGTTCCAGGTCTGCAGGCGCGATTGCATCTCGCGGGCGGCAGCCACCGCATGGTCGGCGTGCAGGGGATCGGACTGCGGTGCACCGAAGACGGCCTCGATCTCGTCGCCGATGAACTGCAGCACCAGCCCGCCATGGGCGCGAATCGCAGCGTCCATCTCGGTGAAGTAGGCGTTCAACCCGCGCACGACTTCCTCGGGCGGGCGCGACTCCACCCAGGAGGTGAAGTCGCGCAGGTCGGCAAACAGGATGCTCACCTCGCGCTGGCCCCCGGCCGGCGGGGTGCGACCGGAAAGGATCTCGTCCCGCACTTCCGGGCTGACGTATTTTCCGAAGGTGTCGCGGATGCGTTCGCGGTCACGCAGGCCGGCCACCATGCGGTTGAAGCCTTCGCTCACTTCGCCGATTTCGTCGTTCGACACCACCGGGCAGCGGGTGTCCAGGGCGCCTTGTTCGACCCGCGCCATGGCGGCCTGCAGTTGCCGCAGCGGCCCGGCGACGCTGCCCGACACGAAACCGGCCAGCCGGACCGCCACCAGCAAGCCGGCCACGGCCAGCAGCACCTGGACCAGCATCAGATTGCGCAGGATTGCTTCATGGGCCTGCGCGTCGGCGCCGAGCAGGGTGTTGGCACGCACCAGCGTGGCGACCGACTGCACCGCCAGCGGCATGACGCTGATCAGCAGGAAAAGCACCAGCAACCGCGTGCGTACCGCCAGACGGGGCGCGCCGGTCGCGGCCAGATTGCCTTCGGGCAACAGGGAGGGAAGGCGCTGGCGCCAGAGGTGTTCCGTGGCCAGGAATATGAACACGCTGACCAGCGTGCCCGACACCACGATGATGCCGAAGCTCTGGCGCACGGCATTGCCCAGCTGGAAGTGGCCCGCCAGCAATGGCCAGCCCACCCCCCAGATCAGCGCGGACAGGATCCATCCGGAATAGGTCAGTGTGGCGAAAAACACCGGGATCAGCAAAGCACGGCGCCGCAGCTGTGCCGCTTCGGGCGTATCGGGCAAGGGGCCGACGTGGCGCAGCAGGGGGCCCGCCCAATGCGCGGTCACAGCGCGTCCAATCAGGAACAGCGCACTGAAGGCGAGCAGGAAATAGAGGCTTTCGCTCAGGCCCAGCCTCGCCACATCCTTCAGCGCCAACGGGTCCAGGTTGCGGAAGTACGCAAATGTGACCAGTCCACCCCCCAGATTGCCGGCCAGAAGCGTGGTGAACAGGCGCCAGTCGGTACGCGCGAGCTTGCCGTTCTCCTGCGGCGCGCCGGGCGATGCATTGGGCGGTGGCACCATGTGGCTCAGCAATAACACCGGCTCTGGCCGGATCTGACATGTGGCATGGACTTATCCGGGTGCCTGCGGCAGGATCAGGTACTTGGTGCCGGTGGCCTGGCGGCTGTAGTCGGCCACGGCATCGGCCTGCAGCGCGCCGGCCAGCGACACGCTGCGGGTGTAGTGGCTGGCGAAAGTGGTGGTCAGCTCGGCCGCCACCCGGGCGCGAAGCGCCTGTTCACGTGCCTTGCCAATCGTGCGCAGGAATGGAAACAGCAGCCAGCCACCGGTGCTCCATGCCATGCCGATGTTGCGCGGCAGCTCGATCGGCCTGCGGTCCAGCCCGCCGTAGATGTAGACCTGCTTGTGCACCTCCGAGCCATAGCGGCTGTAGGACTTGGCGGAGCGGTTGATCGCCGCCTCCATGCACTGCAGGATCTGCCCGGCCAGGCGGCCGCCGCCGATCGCGTCGAAGGCGATGGTGGCGCCAGTGGCCGCGAGGGCGTCGGTGAGCCGGTCGGTGAAGTCCGGCGCGCTGGTGTCGCACACATGCACCGCGCCCTGGCTGCGCAGCAGCGCCTCCTGTTCCGGCTTGCGCACCAGGTTGACCAGGCCGATGCCGTCCTTCAGGCAGATCCGCTGCAGCATCTGGCCCAGGTTGGACGCGCCCACCGTGTGCACCAGCGCGGCATGGCCCTCGCGGCGCATGGTCTCGACCATGCCCAGTGCGGTGAGCGGGTTGACAAAACACGAGGCGCCGTCCGCTGCGGCGGTGCCCTCTGGCAGAACCAGGCAGGCCTCCGCCGACATCACCCGGTACTGCGCGTACATGGCGCCGCCGATCACGGCCACCACGCGCCCCAGCAGCTGGCGCGCCTGCGGCGAGCTGCCGGTCTTGACGACCACGCCGCTGGCCTCGTTGCCGACCGGCATGGGCTGGCCCACGCGGCCGGCCAGACCGGGCATCAGCTTGTCCGGCACGGTCGCACGCAGGACCGGGTGCGACGGTGTGCCAGCATACCGCACCGTGGACAGGTCGGCCGGGCCGAAAAGCAGGCCGATGTCCGAGGGGTTCAGCGGCGTGGCCTCGATGCGCAGCAGCACCTCGTCGGCGCCCGGCTCGGGCACCGGCGCGTCGACCAGCGTCACCTCGAGCTGGCCATCGGAGCGGACCAGCGAACGCAGTTGCAGGGCCATGGCGGGAATGGTGGTGGACATGGTGGCGGGTTCTTTCGTCGGTGCAAAAGGGGGCAAGGCCGCCCTCAGCGCGGTGGTTCGAGCCGCAGGATGCTGCGGGTGTTGGCCGCCACGTCCTCGGGCGTGAGCCATTGGCGCACATAGCGGCCGGCGATGTAGTCCTGCGCCTGGTCGCGGTAGTGACGGTCGAACAATACCCCACTTTGCCCCAGCGGGTTGATGCCCAGCGCCTGGGATGGGTCGGCAAAGTCGATCAGCCGGCGCGTCGACGGGCCGTAGGTCACCGCCCAGGGCGCCGGGCCGATGCTGCTGCCCAGCGCGTTGGGTATCTCGCGCCCGCCGGGCGCCGGCATCGGGCCGGTGCTGAACAGGCGGTCCAGCGGTTTTTGCTGGCCCAGCGGGTGGTTGTGGGTGAGGGTGTGGGCGCGGCCCCAGGTCCAGCTGGCGGTATTCGGGCCGAAGGTGGATTGCAGGTGGGTGATGGCATGGCGCCAGACCTTGCCCAGCGTGTCCTTGCGGGTTTCCACTGCCGGCGTCTGGCGGTCGTCCCACCAGGGGGCCTCGGCGTCGGCAGCCAGGCGCGGCAACGCGATGTCCAGGGCCCGCGTGCCCAGCAGGTTCTTGAACTGGATCGCGCCCAGCTCGTCCTGCATCGTGTTGACGGCCAGGCTGTAGAGCAGCTGGTGGAACACGGTGGCGGCCACCGTGTCCAGGTCGTGGCGGCCGTCCCATGCGGCCAGCTGGTCCAGCAAGGCGCGTTCCCCGGGGTCTGTCACGAGCTCGCGCAGCACCGGCAGCAACACGCCCAGCGTACGCGGGCCGTAGCCCGTCTGGCTGTCAAGCTGCAGGGACTGGCTGTTGCGCGTGTCCCATTTCACCGTCGCGTCACGCAGCCGGCCGTTGATCTGCTGCACGCGGTCGGGCAGGTGGTAGTAGCCGGGCACGGCGACGCCGTTGCTGGCGCGCGGCTGTTGGTTGGCCGACACCACGTAGCCCCGTGGCGGGTTCTCTTCCTGCGGGTTGTCTGTGAACGGGTGGAAGCCCGGCTTGGCGGATTCGGCAGCGCTGCCGTCGAGGATGAAGGTCGGGTTCACACCGGCAGGTCGTTGTGGCAGGCGGGCGGCCGCCCACCAGGCGATGTCGCCCTCTGCATTGGCCCACACGACGTTGAGGCCCGGCGCATGGATCTGGCTGGCCGCCGCACGGGCCTTGTCGCGTGTGTCGGCGCGGTTGAGGGCGTAGAAAGCATCCAGGATCGGGTTGCTCGACTGCAGGAAAGTCCACCACAGGGCGACCGGCGTGGTGCCGTAGTTGTCGCGGTAGGCGTCGGTGATGATGGGGCCGTTGGGTGACTGGCGCAGGCGCAAAGTGACCGGCGCGGCGCCCTTGACCCGGATGGTTTCCTCGCGCACCTGCAGGTCGACCCATCGCCCCTGGTGCCAGACCTGGTCCGGGTTGGCCGGGTTCGGCTTCTCGGCGACCAGGTCCATGTCGTCGTTCTGGAACATCGTCAGGCTCCAGCCGAAGCGCTGGTTGTGCCCCAGCAGCGCCAGCGGGTTGAGCGGCTGGAAGTGGCCATACAGCGAGAAGCCAGGGGCGGACAGATGCGCCTCGTACCAGACGGCGGGCGCCGAGATGCTGATATGCGGGTCGCCCGCGAGCAGCGGCTTGCCACTGGCGGTGCGCTGCCCCGAGACGGCCCAGGCATTGCTGCCCTCGAAGGGCGGCGCCCAGGTGTTGTCAAGCACCTTGCGGCTGGCCTGGGCGACGCGGTTCAGCGCCTGCCAGTCATCGGCTGCCAGCGCCGCCACGGGGCCGGCGGTGTCGACACCGTCGGGGTGCCATTCGAGGTCGAACACCCGCAGATAGGCGGGCCCCAGCTTGTCGCGGATCGTCGTCATCACCGGCTCGGTGCGCAGCGCGGACGCAAAGCTGTAGGCCAGGTAACCCGAGATGGACACCATGTCCTGCGGTGTGAAGGGGCGCTTCGGAATGCCCAGCACATCGAATTCGATGGGTGGCGGGTGGCTGGCCTGGAACTGGTTCACGCCATCCAGATAGGCCAGCAGGACCTGGTAGGCCGGACTGCGGGTGTCCAGCGTCTGCACGAAGGCATCGGCATGCGCGCGCAGGCTAAGCGTGCGGAACAAGCGGTCGACATCCAGCAGCCTGGCACCCAGCACCTCGGCCAGTTCGCCGCGCGCGAGGCGGCGCGACATCTCCATCTGGAACAGGCGGTCCTGGGCCTGCACATAGCCGAGTGCGCGGTAGAGGTCGGCTTCGTTAGCGGCGGTGAAGTGCGGCACACCGCGTTCGTCGTACCGTACTTCCACGGGTGCCTGCAGACCGGTCAGGCCCTGGGTGCCGCTGCGTTGGGGCTGTTTGCCGTGAAGATACCAGGCGGCTGCAGCGGTGGCGACCAGCAGGAGCGCTGCGGCGACTTGCAGGGTTCTCTTGAGGATCCGGTTCATGCGCTCGGTGGGTGCCGGGTGGCAGGTCTGGGAGTGTCTCGGGATGATAGCTCCCTGGGGGCTTGGCCGTGGCCTGCTGTGCTGCAGGTTCAGGGGCTGGTGGGCCTGCCTTGGCGCTGCTTGTTTCGTTTGACCATGCATGAATACCTTGGAAGTGGCACGCGTCTCGAAAGAGCCCGAGCGGCGAGCCAAGCAAGTTAAGCCCACCGCGCGCGAGGCGTCTGCGGGCACGAACGAGCGTTGTGGCAGAGCTGGGCCCCCCCAAGCCAAGCGTGCGTTCGAGCTCGATCTGAAGCAGTGCCCGAAGTGCGGTGGGAAGTACAAGATCATCACGGCGATCCTGGAGCCACCTGTGATCGAAAAGATCCTCACGCATCTGGGGTTTCAGGCGCGGGCACCGCCTGCTGCTCCGGTCCGTGATCAGGCCCTGAAAGCGGCCTGAGGCAACCTAACCCTGACAGTTCAGGCGATCCTGTGACCCCTCGACAAGAACTCAAGCGCGTCGCGCGCTGTGTTTTGCCCCGTCGCTGCCGTGGGGAAGAAACAGGGACCATTGAAACGCCTGCCCCCTCGTCTCGGTTACCTTCTTCTTGCCACTACGCCCCCGATGTCCGGGCGTCCTGGCAACTACTGGCGCTCGACCGGCGCTAGGGCGGCTTTGCGCGTCCGATCTTCGATCGGCGCTGCAAGGGAACGATGACGATGTGGCTGACAAAGCTCCAGCCGCGGGCCAATGCATGGGTACCCTGCTCGGTACCTTGAGGGTCGGGCAGGTGGCCGAGCTGTTTGCCGACCACCGCCAGAACATGGGGCGGCTGCGGGAGCCCGCGCCCACCGTAGCATGATGCGGCACATGGCGGTTCAGGCGCGCGTGATCACATAGATCTTGCGTACCCGCTCCAGCACCCGCCATTCGCCGATCCAGCCCAGCGGCAGGTTGATCGCATCGCCTGGCCCTAGCAGCACTTTGCGGCCATCGGCATGGGTCATCTCGATGCGGCCGGAGATTAGGTGACAGAACTCGGACGCCTTGCTCCGGTCTGCCGTGAAGCGGCCAGGCGTGCATTCCCAGATGCCGATCGAGACCCGCTCGTCGGACGAGGCCCACAAGACCCTGCTGGCCTCTTGCTGAGCCCCTTCTAAGGATGTCGGCTTGGCAGCGAAGGGGCCCAGTGGGGTGCCGGCGAGGGCGTGGAAAGCGGATAGGTCGATCATGGAAACGTCCTCATGGGGGTATCAGACCGGCCGGCTGTCGCGCCAGCGGTAGTAGGCGACCGAAGGCGCCAGAAACCAGGGGTTGCCGCTGTAGAACGGCCGCGTTGGCATCGCCAGGCCATCGAGAGCAGTGCGTCCTTCGGGGAGGCCCAGCACTTGCTGCCCCAGCCGCATGCCGAAGTAGCTGGAGGTACCGACGCCTGCGCCGCAATACCCCATGGCGTAGTACATGCCGTCGTGCCGGCCCAGATGCATCAGCTCGTCGAAGGTGTAGGCGACAAAGCCGCACCAGGAGTGACTGATGCGGGTGTTCGCCAATTCCGGGAACAGACGCACCAGATCCGCATGTAACCGTGGCCCGCTGATGCGCGGGTCGGTTTCCTGGTGCGACACCCGGCCACCGAACAGCACCCTACGCCGGTCCGGCGAGGGGCGGTAGTAATACACCACCTTGCGGGTGTCGCTCACGATCCGGTTGGTCGGGAACAGGCGATCCATCAGGTCCGGCGGTAAGGCTTCGGTGGCGATCATGTAGCTGCCGATCGGGATCACGCGGCGCTGCAGCCAGGGGGTGAGCTTGCCGGTGTAGCCGTTGGTAGCGATGACCACGTCGCGCGCCAGCACCGTACCGTTGGGCGTGGCCAGCCGGAACAGCGCACCCTCTTTCGTGATGCCCTGTACCGGGCAGCGGGCCGCCACACGGGCACCCGCGCCCAGCACCCGCTCGAGCAGTCCCTGGTGGTAACGCGCCGGGTGGACGGAGCAATGCTGCTTGTAGACCACGCCGCCCCAGTAAAGGTCGGACCCAAGCTCCTGGCGTTGCACCGCGCGCGGCACCATGTAGGCGTCGACCTCAAGGCCCTTGGGCTGGGACGCGATGCGCGTGGCAAGTGCATCGTACTGCGCGGCATTGTGGGCCGCGTGGAATCTGCCGACCTGTCCGAAGTCGCAGTCAATCGCCTCGGTGCGCACGAACTCGGCGATCCAGGCGAGTGACCGCTGTCCTTCCTTCAGAATGTCGAACGCGCGCTGCTGGCCATGGCGGCGCGCGAGCTGATCGAAGTTGGGCTTGATGCTGGTGGAAATCTGTCCGCCGTTGCGGCTGCTGCAACCCCAGCCCGCGTCCTCAGCGTCGAAAACGAGGGTCGAGCGGCCGCCGCGCGCAGTCTGCAGGGCTGCATGCAGCCCGGTGTAACCCGCCCCGATCACTGCGACATCGACAGTTGGCGGCAGCTCTGTGTCGGGCAGTTGCGGGCGCGGCACATCGTCCCACCAGTACGGCGCCAGGGTGCAGCCGTCCATTAAATCGGGCTTGTTCATGTCGGTCTCAGTCATGTGTGGGTGTCAGGATCAGGTCGGCGGCTTTTTCAGCCACCATGAGTGTCGGGGCATTAGTATTGCCCGACGTGAGCGTCGGGAAGATCGACGCATCGACCACCCGCAGGCCCGATACGCCATGCACACGCAATAGGGCGTCGACCACCGACAGCCGGGGGTCCGGCCCCATGCGGCAGGTGCTGACCGGGTGGAACACGGTTGAGGCGCGCTGTGCAATGTCGGCCATCAATTGTTCGTCTGTCTGCACTGCCGGCCCCGGCAGGATTTCGTGGTCGATCACCGCCTGAAAGGCCGGTGCTGCCGCCAGCGAGCGCAGGAAGCGGGAAGCATCGCGCATGGCGTCGCGGTCGTGCGGGGTCGCAAGCGAGTTGGCCACGATGCGCGGGGCCAGCAACGGGTCCGTGCCGCGCAGTTCGAGGAAACCACGGCTCTCTGGCCGGCAGGGTTGTGCACTAAGGGAGAAACCGGCGAAGGCATCAGGCCGTGTCAGCGCACGCTTGCCCGGCACGGCGCGCATGTAGCTCAGCGGCGAGAAGTACAGCTGCATGTCAGGGTGCGCGAGGCCCTCGCGCGAGCGGAAGAACCCCCCGCCCTGGTTGACGCTGAGCGCAAGCGGGCCCCGGCGCGCGGCCAAGTAACGCATGCCGGCCCACAGTTTGCCGGGCCAGGTGCCGAGATCGGCATTCAGGGTTGGTACGCGCGAGCGGTAGATGTGGTCGATGCACAAGTGGTCCTGCAGGTGCCGGCCCACCGCCGGGCTGTGCGCCACGACGGGAATGCCCAGGGCCTGCAAGGCCTGGCCGGGGCCGATCCCCGACAGCTGCAGGATCTGCGGCGAATTGATGGCGCCACCCGCCAGCAAGATCTCGCGCCGCGCGAGACAGCGCCGGGCCTGTCCGCCCTGCAGATAGGCTACCCCCCGGGCCCGCCTGCCGTCCAGCAGCACCTGCGTGACGTGGGCGCCGGTTTCCAGGCGCAGATTCTGGCGTACCAGCGCCGGGCGCAGGTAGGCGGTGCTGGCGGATTCGCGCAGTCCGTTGCGGGTCGTGATCTGGTTGATCGCAACCCCTTCGTTCGACGCACCATTGATGTCTTCATTGCGTGCCAGCCCCAGCTGCTCACCGGCGCGCAAATAAGTCTCGCACAGGGGGTGCACCTCTGCGCGGACGTCGCTCACATGCACCGGGCCCCCAGCACCGCGCAGCGGGCTGGGGCCATGCGGGCTGTTCTCCAGCTTCTTGAAGTAGGGCAACACGTCGCTCCATGCCCAGCCTGGATTGCCCAGAGCCGCCCAATCGTCGAAGTCGTGCGGCTGGCCACGCACGAAAACCATGGCATTGATGCTGCTCGAACCTCCCAGTACCTTGCCGCGCGGCCAGTAACCCTGTCTGCCCGCCAGCGCGGGGTCGGGCTCGGTGCGGTACATCCAGTTGACGCCCGGGTTGTAGAACGACATGCCATAACCGATTGGCGCGCGCAGCCAGAAGCGCGCGTCGCTGCCACCGGCCTCCAGCAGCAGCACGGTGAAGCGGCCGCACGCCGTGAGCCGGTTGGCCAGCACGCAACCGGCTGATCCGGCACCCACCACGATGTAGTCGAACTCTGTCACGAACTGCCCAGGCTATCCACAGAGCCGGAGCTTCCCACGGGCAGTGGCCTGCAGGACAGGTCCGTTCTGGAACAAATGTCAAACCACCCGCGTTCCGGCGCGCGACCGGCGCGCGGCAGACGGCGCCAGCCGGCTCTCGAGCACCTGGGCCAGCACTTTCGCACCGGCATCGATCAAGGGGGGAGTGACACCGCCAAAACCGAGCACCAGCCCGTTCACCCTGACTGGCGACAACGCAAACCGGCCGATCGGCGATGCCGTGACCTGATGCTGGTCCGCGTCGCGCGCGACCGCTACCTCCGAGACGGCCGGCGGCAGGTGGCCGATGGTGTGCAGCCCGCTGTGGGCAGGCACGAGATCCAGCAGGCCGGCCAGGTGGCGCTGTGCGGCCGAGAGCAGGGCCTCGTGCCGCTCCTGGTAGACCAGGCGCATGCGCCGCACATGGGCCGAGAAATGCCCTTCGTCGATGAACTCGGCCACCACCCCCTGCGTGTGCGAGGGCACACCCTGCAGGTACTTGTTCATGATGGTGCGGAAGGTGTCCACCAGTGCCGGAGGCGCCAGCAAGTATCCCAGGCGCAGCGCGGGGAACAGAGATTTGCTGAATGTGCCGACATAGATGACCAGCCCGGTGGTGTCCACGCTCTTGAGCGTGGGCGGCGGCCGGCCGCCAAAGAAGAACTCGCCATCGTAGTCGTCCTCGATGACCCAGGCGCCCGCCTGTTCGGCCGCATGCAGCAGCGCGAAGCGGCGCTCCAGGCTCATTACGCAGCCCAGCGGCTGCTGATGCGAGGGGGTGACAAACGCCAGCCGGAACTGCGGGCTCAGGCGCAAGCCTTCGTCCACGCGCAGGCCGTCGTCGTCCACCGGCACCGGCACCAGGTCGGCGCCGCAGGCGACCAGGCTGTTGCGTGCTCCGATGGCGCCGGGGTTCTCAAACCAGACCTTTTCGCCCGGGTTGAGCAGCGTGGAGCCGATCAGGTGGAAGGCCTGCTGCGCACCGCCGACTATGAACAGTTGCTCCGGGTCGCAGGTGATGCCGCGGTTGGCACGCAGGTGGGCAGCTAGCGCCCGGCGCAATTGCGGTGAGCCGTTGGGATCGCCATACCCCATGATGTCGTCACGGGCACCGCGCAGATACTTGGCAGACAGACGGGCCCACTGCGCCATCGGGAACACATCGAAGGCCGGCAGCGCGGTGGTGAAGGCGCGCGGCAGGTGCGGTAGGCGTTTGCGGTCGCCGAAACGGTCGACCGCCTGCGCCATGAGGTGCGACAGCCTGGGCGCGGCCTGCACCAGCGAAGCCACATCCGGCGGCGGCGGCAGGGGGCGGCTGGCCCCCAGCACCTGGCTCACGAAGGTGCCCGATCCGGTGCGCGATTCGACCAGACCTTCGGCCACCAGACGGTCGAACACCTCGATGATCGTGGTGCGCGACAGCCCGAGTTCGCGCGCCAGCGTGCGACTTGCCGGCAGGCGCTCGCCGGCTCGGAAACCGCCTTCGAGGATCATCTCGCGCAGGGCCACGCACAGCTGCGTGCTCACCGGCTGCTGCGAACTCCGGTCGATCCTGATCGACATCAACAGGGAACCGCCCGCGCGTTTGACCATCACTTTTCCATCAAGAACACGAAATAATGGTATCACCCATTGTTCAAAATGGACCTGTAGGGCAAACCGGTTTGGCGCCATCATGCAGGCATCCTTTGACCATTGCGCCTGGCGCCAGCACCATGAAGATCCACCGCATCGAGACCTTTTGCAATACCTTCGTCGGCTTTGTGCGCGTCACCACCGAAGACGGTTTCCAGGGCTGGGGTCAGGTGTCGACCTACAACGCCGACATCACGGCGCAGGTCCTGCACCGGCAGGTCGCGCCCTGGTCGCTGGGCCAGAGCGGGCATGACATCGATACCCTGATGGACCGGATCTGCGACAAGGAGCACAAGTTTCCCTGTTCCTACCTCTACCGGGCCATGTGTGGCCTGGATACCGCCCTGTGGGACTTGCGCGGCAAGCGCGAAGGCAAGCGCGTGGCAGAGTTGCTCGGCGGCGTGGCCAGGCCCCTGCGTGCCTATGCCTCGTCGATGAAACGCGACATCACGCCCGCCGACGAAGCGGCCCGGATGCTGGCGCTACGCGACCGGTGGGGCTTCGATGCCTTCAAGTTCCGGGTCGGTTCCGAATGCGGCCACGATGTGGACGAGTGGCCCGGACGTACCGAGGCCATCGTGCCCGCCATGCGACATGCCCTGGGCGACGCCGTGGAACTGATGGTGGATGCCAACAGCTGTTATTCGCCAGCCCGGGCGATCGAGGTCGGCGGCATGCTCCAGGACCAGGGAGTGAGCCATTTCGAGGAGCCGTGCCCGTATTGGGAACTGGAGCAGACCCGTGCGGTGCGCGAGGCGCTGTCCCTCGACGTGACAGGCGGCGAGCAGGACTGTTATCTGCCGATGTGGAAACACATGATCGACATGCATGCCGTGGACATCGTGCAGCCCGACGTGTGTTACCTCGGCGGCATGGCCCGCACGATGCGGGTTGCGAAGATGGCCCATGCGGCGGGCCTGCCCTGTACGCCCCACAGCGCGAACCTCTCGATGGTCACGCTGTTCACGATGCACCTGCTGTGTGCCGTGCCCAACCCCGGCAAATACCTGGAGCTGTCGATCGAGGGCCCGGACTACTACCCCTGGCAGGAGGGCCTGTTCGTGCAGTCACCCTACCAGGTGGTCGACGGCCGGGTTCGCCTGCCGGAGGCGCCCGGCTGGGGTGTCGACATCAGCCCGGCATGGCTGGATGCCGCCACCTACCAGGTGAGTGAGCGCCCATGAGCCGGCCAGACATGGCCCTGGGCGGCTCCCTGCAAGAATTGGTGCGCGAAGCGCAGGCCACGGGCACTTTGGCGGGTCTGCCGGACAAGCACCTGATTGCCGGGGCGGCGTGCGCCTCCGTCAGCGGGGCGCGCATGGAGAGCTTCGATCCGGGCACCGGCCGCGCGTTCACCGCATTTGCCGCCGGTGATGCCGACGACGTGGACCTCGCCGTGACGGCCGCGCAGCGCGCCCTGCGCGGCGCGTGGCGCGACACCAGCCCTGGGGAACGCGGGCGCATCCTGCACCGGGTGGCGCAGCTGATCCGGGCCAATGCCGACCGCCTGGCGGTGGTCGAGTGTCTGGACTCCGGCAAGCGCCTGGTCGAGGCGCAGGTGGATGTGGCGGGTGCGGCTGGCTGCTTCGAGTACTACGCCGGCGCCTGCGACAAACACCAGGGCAGCAGCATTCCGCTGGGCCCTGACTATCTGGCCTACACGTTGAACGAGCCGGTGGGCGTCACGGCCCACATCATCCCCTGGAACTACCCCTTGTCCACGGCCGCACGGGGCATCGCGCCGGCACTCGCCGCCGGCTGCACCGTGGTGGCGAAACCGGCCGAACAGACGCCCCTGACGGCCTTGATGCTGGCAGAAATCTGCCTGCAGGCCGGTGTCCCGGCGGGAGTGTGCAATGTCGTCACCGGCACCGGTGCCGCCGCCGGTGCCGCCCTGGTGCGCCACCCCGGCATCCACCACATCAGTTTCACGGGCTCCGTCACGACCGGCATCGGGGTGATGCAGGCGGCGGCGCCCCACATCACGCGGCTGGTGCTGGAGCTCGGCGGCAAGTCGCCCGTGGTGGTGCTGGCCGACTGCGACATGCCGGCAGCGGTGGACAGCGTGCTGGGCGCCATCTTCGAGAACGCCGGCCAGATCTGTTCGGCCGGTTCGCGCCTGGTCATCGCACGCAGCATCCGAGACGCCTTCGTGCAGCGCCTGGTCGCGCGGGCCCGCGCCATCGGCCTGGGCCACGGTCTGCGCAATCCGGGCATGGGGCCGGTGAGCTCCGCAGCGCACCTGCACAAGATCACCGGTTTCGTGGACCGCGCGCGCCAGCGTGGTGTGGACGTGTTGTGCGGGGGGCGGGTGGTCAGCGACCCGCAGTCCGGGCAGGGCTGGTTTTTCGAGCCCACCATACTCGACGGCCTGCACCCGATGGACGAAGCCGTGCAGGAGGAAATCTTCGGGCCGGTGTTGTGCGTGCAGCCGTTCGACGACCTTGACGAGGCCCTCGCGCTGGCCAACGGCACCCGTTTCGGCCTGGTGGCCGGTGTGTTCACCCGGGACTTCGGCGCGGCGCACCGTCTGGCGCGCGACATCGACGCCGGCCAGGTCTTCATCAACGAGTACTTCGCCGGGGGCATCTCCGTGCCGTTCGGCGGCAACCGCCATTCCGGTTTCGGTCGCGAAAAGGGCCTGGAAGCCCTGCGCAGTTATGCCAAGCTAAAGAGCGTGGCAGCGCGTATCGCTGAGGATTGATACTGCTTGGGAGTGGTATGGTGTTGTTTCGAGAATGGCACTAGTGTGAATACCACCGATTTTCTAAAGTGGTACAGGAGGAGATAGCCCGTTTTCGATCGGAAACGGCCCATGATGGTGTTATTCACAGGAGTGTTGCAATGATGTTCAAGCGTTTCAAGACCCGTTTCGTGGCCCTGGCCGCGGCGGCGTTGGCGGTGGGTGTTGTCAGCGATGCTGCAGCCCAGTTGACCGTGGTGTCTTTCGGTGGCTCCTACCAGGAGGCGCAGAGCAAGGCCTTGTTCGTGCCCGCCGCCAAGGTGCTGGGCATCACGATCAAGGAAGAAACCTATACCGGCATCGCCGCAGTGGCGCTGCAGGTGAAAGCCGGCGCAGTGACCTGGGATGTGGTCACCAGCGGTTCTGGCGGCGCTGCCCGCTCCGGTGCCGAAGGCATGCTGGAGCCGCTGGATTACAAGGTCATCGACGTCAGCAGCTTTGTGCCTGGTGCGGCCCAGCCCTTCTATGTCTGCGGGGACGTTTTCTCGACGGTGCTGGCATGGAACACCAAGACCTACGGCGACAAGGGTCCCCAGAACTGGGCCGATTTCTGGGACGTCAAGAAATTCCCCGGCAAGCGATCCTACCGCAAGGGGGGTGAGGGCGTGCTGGAGCCGGCACTCATGGCCGACGGTGTGCCTGCCAACAAGGTGTATGAGGTGTTGTCGGCCCCCGGTGGCATCGAACGCGCCATCAAGAAGATCAAGGAACTCAAGCCGCATGTGGCAGTCTGGTGGTCTTCCGGGGCCCAGCATGCACAACTGATGAAGGACGGCGAAGTCGACATGATCACCGGCTGGAACGGTCGCTTCGACGTGGCCGCCAAGGACGGCGCCAAGGTGGCCTATACCTTCAACCAGGGGCTGGCCGATTACGACTGTTATGCCATCCCCAAGGGCGCGCCGAACAAGGCGAACGCGATGAAGTTCCTGGCCGAGATCAGCAAGCCCCAGTACCAAGCCGAGTTCACGAAGTACATCACTTACGGCCCGACCAACAAGAAGGCCTTTGATGGGAACGCGATTCCGGCCGCTTATGCCAAGCTGCTGCCGTCGCACCCGGACAATCAGGCCAAGCAGTTGCCCATCGACCAGAGCTGGTACATCAAGAACGGGGCGCGCGCATCGGCGCTGTTCCAGGACATGCTGACAGAATAGGCCCGCGAAGAGCCCGCCGCCGTGAGCAACGCGTCACTCCCGATCAGCATTGCGCAGGTCACCAAGCGTTATGGTCCGATGTACGCACTGGACCATGTCGATCTGGAGATCCGCAGCGGCGAGTTCCTGACCCTGCTGGGCCCCTCGGGCTCCGGCAAGACCACCCTGCTCACGGTGCTGGCGGGCTTCACGCGGCCCGACGGCGGCAGCCTGAAGTTCGGTGATGCCGAAATGATCACCGTGCCGCCACACAAGCGCAACGTGGGCATGGTGTTCCAGAACTACGCGCTGTTTCCGCACATGAGCGTGGCCGACAACGTGGGTTTTCCACTGAAGCTGCGGGGTGTCGGTACGGCCGAGATCGCGCAGCGCGCCGAGCGCGCGCTCGACATGGTGCGTCTGGGCGGTTATGGCAAGCGGGGCATTGATCAGCTGTCCGGTGGCCAGCGCCAGCGGGTGGCACTGGCGCGGGCCATGGTGTTCGAGCCCCGCATCATGCTCATGGACGAGCCGCTGTCGGCGCTGGACAAGCAGCTGCGCGAACACATGCAGATCGAGCTGCGCCAGCTGCACGACAAGCTGGGCATGACCACGGTGTACGTCACCCACGACCAGCGCGAGGCGCTGACCATGTCGGACCGCATCGCCGTGATCAACAGCGGGCGCATCATGCAGCTCGACACGCCACGCGCGCTCTACGAGCGCCCGAAGAACCGCTTCGTGGCCGAGTTCATCGGGGAATCCACCTTCCTGCCGGTGTTGGTTTCAGGCGGGCGGGTGCACCTCGGCGATCAGGTGCTGCAGACCGCGGAGCCAGCGAAGACCGATGGCCCGCAACTCGTGATGCTGCGCCCCGAGCGACTGCGCCTGCTGGGCGAGGGCGAGGTGGCTGACGATGCTTTCAACACCCTCGATGCCACGCTGGTGGCCACGGTCTACCAGGGCGACAGTTCGCTGTTCCAGGCGGCGTTGCCCGATGGCACCTTGCTCAGCGTGCGCGGCGGCACGGCCGGTGCGATCGCGCCCGGCGCGAAGCTGCGTATCGCCGTGCACTGCAAGGACACCGTGCTGCTGGCCCCGGAGGCGCCCGCGTGACCGAACTGCCCAACGCCCGTACCCTGCGCCGCAGCGCCTTGTTCGAGCGTTGGAGCCTTCTGGGGCTGGTGGCGCCAGCCCTGCTGCTGATCACGGTCACCATGTTGTTGCCGGTCGGGTGGTTGTTCTACCTCTCGCTGTTGTCCGACGCGGGCGAATTCAGCCTGGAGCACTACCAGCGCATGTGGGAGCACCCCTCCTATGCGCGGACCTTCTGGACGACCTTCCAGGTCAGCTTCCTGACCACCGCCATCTGCATCGTGCTGGGTTACCCGCTGTCCTATTTCCTGTCCGAGATCCCGAAGCGCGCGGCCAACCTGTGCATGATCGCCGTGCTGCTGCCACTTTGGACCTCGCTCCTGGTGCGTACCTACGCCTGGCTGGTGTTGCTGCAGCGGCGCGGCCTCGTCAACAACTGGGGCATCGAACTCGGCCTCTGGGAGGAGCCGCTGGCGCTGGTGCACAACCTGGCCGGCACCTTGATCGGCACCGTACACGTGATGCTGCCTTTCCTGGTCTTGCCGTTGTATTCGGCCATGCGCGCCATCGACCGCAACTACCTTCGGGCTGCCGCCAATCTGGGTGCAAGCCCGCTGCGCAGCTTCTGGCTGGTGTTCTTCCCGCTCGCGATGCCGGGGCTAGTGACCGGCGCCCTGATCGTGTTCATCCTGTGCCTGGGTTTCTATGTGACACCGGCGGTGCTGGGGGGCGGCAAGGTCATCATGGTCTCGAGCCGCATCGCCAACGATATCGAGATCTTCTTCAACTGGGGTGCCGCCAGCGCGCTCGGAGTGGTGCTTCTGGTGCTCACTGTTCTGCTGGTGCTGGCGGCAGGGCGATTGGTGCGCATGGATGGTGTACTCGGCGGGGGGGGCAGCAAATGAGGCCCACAGCCCAGCCGCTGCGCTTCTGGTCCCCCGAAGAAGTGCCAGAAATCGTGGGACGGCCAGGCGGGTTCTCATGAGCTGGCTTCGCTCTCCGGCCACTGAAACGCAGATCACCCATGGCGGAAGGCTGTGGCTGTATGTCGTGGCGATCATGGTAATGGTGCTGCTGGTGCTGCCCACCCTGCTGGTGATCCCGATGTCGTTCTCGGCCTCGCAGTACCTGGAGTTCCCGCCAAGGCAATGGTCTCTGCGCTGGTACGAGAGCTACTTCAACTCTGCATCCTGGATGCAGGCCACCGCCACCTCGCTCAAGGCAGGGCTGATGACTGCCGTGTTCTCGACACCGCTGGCCACCATGGCAGCCTATGGCCTGCATGTATCGCGCTCGAGCCACGCCAAATGGCTCACGATGCTGCTGCTGGCGCCCATGGTGGTGCCGGTGATCCTGATCGGCATCGGTGTGTTCTATTCGTACGTGAAGCTCAAGCTGGTGAACTCGATGCTCGGCCTCGTCCTGGCGCACAGCATGCTGGCGGTGCCGGTGGTGATGCTCGTGGTGGGCTCGGCGCTGCGCACCTACGACATGGACCAGGAGCGCGTGGCGCGCAGCCTGGGGGCATCGCCGCTCCGCGCCTTTCTGCTGGTGACGCTGCCGCAGATCAAGTTCTCGGTCGTCACGGGCGCGGTGCTGGCGTTCCTGACATCGTTCGACGAGATCATCGTGTCGCTGTTTGTCTCTGGCGGCCCCAACTCCACGCTGACACGCAACATGTTCAATGCCCTGCGCGACCAGGTCGACCCGACCATCGCGGCGATCTCCACGCTCATCATCGCTGTGACCTCGCTGCTGCTGGTGTTCACGCAGTTCGCCGGCCGCAAAAAAGAGTCATGAGCGCAGCGCCGGGCCACCACAAGCAAGACCGCATTCCGACTCACCCATTAGGAGTCTTGTGATGGGCGCGGCACGGCATGCCGTGGTGGTGGGCGCGGGCATTGTCGGAATCTGCACCGCGCTCGAACTGCAGAAGCGCGGCTGGGCCACCACCCTGGTGGACCGCATCGAACCCGGCATGGGCTGCTCCTTTGGCAATGCCGGCATCCTGGCGTCGATGGCCGTGGTGCCGGTGGGATTGCCCGGCTTCGAGCGGCAGCTTCCACGCATGCTGCTCGACCCGGACAGCCCGCTCGTGCTGCGCTGGTCTTCGTGGCGCCACACACTGCCATGGTTGTGGCGTTTTCGCCGCGCTGCTACATTGCAGCAGGTGCAACGCACAGCTGATGCGATGAAGGCGTTGTACGGAACATCGGTGGATCGGCACCGGGCGCTGGCACAGGAGTCTGGCGTGCCGGAATTGGTGCGCGCAACGCCAGGCCTGTACGTGCACCGCGATGCGCAGGCCATCCGGGTGCAAGAAGACCTGCCCTGGCAATTGCGGTGTGCCCGTGGCGCGGAAATCGAGGTTCTCGACGGCGCCGCCCTGCATGACGCCGAGCCGGCTCTCTCGCCGGAATACACCCGTGGCGTCCGCATGGGGCCGATGGGCTTCACCACCAACCCCTTGCGCCTGGCGCAGGCTTATGCCGCACTGTTTGCGCAGCGCGGCGGCCATGTCATTCTGGGCGAGGTGAGGCGCCTGCGACCTAAAGGCAGTGTGGTGGAGGTGGAGGCAACCTCGGGCGCATTGACTGCCGACCGGGTCATCGTGGCAGCAGGCGCTTGGTCCCGCGCGCTCGTGGAGCCACTTGGACAGCACTTGCCGCTGATCGCCGAGCGGGGGTACCACATGACGTTTGCCGATCCCGGCATTCGCTTGAACCATGTGGTGAGTGAACTCGCACTGCATTTTGCCGTCACCCCGATGGAGACGGGCCTGCGGGTCGCTGGTACAGAAGAACTGGGCCTGGCAGACGATCCGCCGGTTTGGCGGCGCGCCGCCCTGCTGGAGATACAGGCCCGCAGGATGTTTCCAACTGCGCAACTGGACAAGGGCACCCGCTGGATGGGGCCACGTCCTGGCCTGCCGGACAGCCTGCCAGCCATTGGCGCCCTGCCGGGGCATCCCGGCATTATCCTGGCGGCTGGGCATGGCCATCTGGGCCTGACCGGGGCACCCCATACTGGGGCGATCGTGGCGGCGCTGGTGTCTGGGGAGTCGGTGTCCATCAATCTGGCGCCCTTCGCGCCGGATCGGTTTCGCGGCCCAGCATGGAGCCCATGAGGTGGGGCCGTGGCGGGCCCCGACTGATGAAGCTGCACACCCGTCGGGGGTGTTGCACGGCCCACACCGGTACTTGCTACCGGGGCATCTGTGGTCGAGAACTACCGGTGCAGCCCCTGCGCCGCACTGTGAATGGCCTTGAATGCGTCACGCTTGGACTTGTTTTTGCGCGGCATGGAAAAGGCTCCAGTAACCTCACTTGGACTCAGTGCGGCTGCCGACCCGGTTTGTGCCATGCGACTTTAGGCCTGTGCCAGCTTTTTGAAACCACAAGCTCGTCGGGGTCGACGTTTGTCCAGATGAGCCGCAAGACCGAGCACCGAAGTGCAGGGCGCGCGTTCAGCTCCCGACTGCCCCGATGAAGGGCCGAAGCCGGCCCTCTCACGGTGGGACGACGCGCTCACAAACCGGTTGCATGCATTCGGCGGCGCGAGCACAAGTCGCCTACGCGACCGCTCTACTGCGCCTGGAACCCGCTCGCCTTGATCAGCTTCGCCCACACCTGTGTGTAGGCCTGCTCGCGAGCGGTCAGCTGCTGCGGGGTCATGTAGCCCACGGTCAGGCCCATCGCGGTGAGGCGGTCGCGGACGTCGGGCATGGCGACCACCTTGGACAGCGCGTCGGCGAACTTGTCGATGAAGGCCTTGGGCGTTCCGGCCGGTGCGAAGATGCCGTAGTAAGGCATGTCCTCGAAGCCGCTCAGCCCGAGTTCTGCGAAGGTGGGCACTTCCGGCAGGGTGGCCTGGCGCGCGCCGCCGAGCACGGCGACCACGCGGATCTTGCCGGCCTTGTGGTTCTCGATGAAGTCGGGCACCGAGCCGATGCCGGAGGCAATCTGGTTGCCCAGCATGTCGGCCATCATCGGCGCGCTGCCGCGGTAGGGCACGGGCTGCAGGTCCAGGCCGTATTTCTGGCCGACCACCTTGACCAGGAACTCAGGCGTCGAGGCGGGTGCGGGGATGCCCACCGTGCCCTTGCCTGAGCCATTGCCCTTGATCCAGGCCACATACTCGTTGACGGTCTTGGCCGGGGTGCCGCCCGACACGGCGAGCGCGTTCACGAAGGTGGCGAAACCCGCCACCGCCACGAAATCCTTGACCGAATCGAAGCCCGGGTTCTTGACCACCTGCGGCAGGATCGAGATCGTGTGGTCATGCGACAGGAACAGCGTCATGCCGTCCGGCGCCGCCGCCTTGAGCGCCTGGGCGGCCAGTTGGCCGCCGGCGCCGGCCTTGTTCTCGACCACCACCGGCATGCCGAGCTGGTCCTTGAGCTTGTCGGCCAGCGTACGGGCAATCGCGTCGGTGCCGCCGCCGGGCGGGAAACCCACCAGCAACTTGATTGGGCCGGTCTGGGCCTGGGCCCAGCTGCAGGCGGCCAGCAGGGCGCCGAGCAGGACGGTGCGCCGTGTGGCGCCAAACAGGGACAACAGGGGGAATGCCATGAAAAGCTCCTCATCAGGAAAAAATTGACACAGGCCGACCGCACGGACGACCCACCGCATGCGCAAGCGCCATTGTGAACCGCCAGGCCCGGTGTGCCGGACGATCGCAGTTCGCGCGGGAGCGTGGCTTGCAACTTCCGGGCCGCTGCGCAGCCGGTTCAGCGGGTGCCTGCGGCGGCGGCAGCCGCCGCCGAATCCTGTGCCTTCTTCGCAAACTCCGCCCGCAGCGCCTTGAGCTTGGCCCGCGGGTCTTCCTTCACGGTCCTGGCATCCAGCGCCATCTCGGCGATGAAGCGGCTGGGCTGGGCAGCCACCATCTCGCGGCCCTTCTTGCGCTTGCGCGTCCAGCTCACGGCCAGGCTGCGCTGGGCGCGGGTGATGCCCACATACATCAGGCGGCGCTCCTCTTGCAGGCGTTCGGTCAGGCTCTCGCTCATCGGGCCGTCGGCACGGCCGCTCGGGTTGGCCTCGTCGCCCAGCTTGAAGGGCAGCATGCCTTCTGTCACGCCGACCAGCATCACATGCGGCCACTCCAGGCCCTTGGCCGCGTGCAGGGTGGACAGTGTCACCACGTTCTGGTCAGTCTCGCGCTCGCTGATGGTCGACAGCAGCGAGATGGTCTGCGCCACCTCCAGCAGATGCTTGACCTCGTTGGTGGTCGTCACGCCGGCGGTGTCGTCGATCTGGCCGCCGCAGCGCGCGGCCATCCAGTCGCAGAACTCCAGCACGTTGGTCCAGCGCGCGGCAGCGAGTTTCTCGCTGTCCTCGCCGTCGTAGAGGTGCTTCTCGTAGTCGATCTCCTTCAGCCAGTCGGCCAGGAAAGCCCGCGCGGCCTGTGCGCCCAGCGTCTGGCGCGCGCGGTACTCCAGGTCGTTCACATAACGGCCGAATTCGTGCAGGCTGCCCACGGCGCGCGCCGGCAGCACGCTGCCCAGGCTGGAACTGAACAGCGACTCGAACAGGCTGGACTTGTATTTGCCGGCGAACACGCCGAGCTGCTGCAGGGTCTGGTGCCCGATGCCGCGCTTGGGCGTGGTGATGGCGCGCAGGAAGGCCGGGTCGTCGTTGTTGTTGACCCATAGCCGGAACCAGGCACACAGGTCCTTGATCTCGGCACGGTCGAAGAAGCTCTGGCCGCCGGAGACCTTGTAGGGGATCTGCGCCTTGCGCAAGGCCTGCTCGAACACCCGCGCCTGGTGGTTGGCCCGGTACAGCACGGCGAAATCGCGGAACTCCTTGCTGTGGGTCTGGGCGCTGGCGCTGTCGGCCGTGCCTGCGCGGGTGCTCTGGATGCGCGCCACGACGCGCTCGGCCTCATGCTCCTCGTGGTCGGCATCGACGACCCGCACCGGCTCACCCTCGCCGAGGTCGCTCCACAGGTTCTTCGGGAACAGCTTCGGGTTGGGGCCGATCACGTTGTTGGCGGCGCGCAGGATGGCGCCGGTGGAGCGGTAGTTCTGCTCCAGCTTGATGACCTTGAGCGCCGGGAAGTCGATCGGCAGCTGGCGCAGGTTGTCCAGCGTGGCGCCTCGCCAGCCATAGATGGACTGGTCGTCGTCCCCCACGGCAGTGAGGCGCGCGTCGGTGCGCTGCGTGCCGCCCACCAGATGCTTGAGCAGGGCGTACTGCGTGGCGTTGGTGTCCTGGTATTCGTCCACCAGCACATGGCCCAAGGCCGCCTGCCAGCGCTCTCGCGCCTCGGGGTGTTCGGCCATCAGCTTCAGGGGCAGGCCCAGCAGGTCGTCGAAGTCCACGCTCTGGTAGGCCGTCAGGCGCTCTTCATACCGCGCCATGATGCGCGCGGTGATGCGCTCCTTGTCATCGGGCGCCTGGGCCTCTGCCTGGGCGGCGTTCAGCCCCATGTTCTTCCAGCGGCTGATATCCCACTGCCACTGGCGCGCGGTGGCGGCGTCGGTGCTGCCGCCGCAGTCCTTCAGGATGCTGGTGATGTCGTCGGTGTCCAGGATCGAGAAATTCGGCTTGAGGCCCAGCGCGGCGCCGTCCTGGCGCAGCATGCGCACGCCCAGCGCATGAAACGTGCAGATCAGCACGTCCTTGGCCGCCGGCCCCACCAGCCCCCTGGCGCGCTCGCGCATCTCGGCCGCGGCCTTGTTGGTGAAGGTGATGGCGGCGATGCGTCTGGCGGGCAGGCCGGTCTGGATCAGGCGCGCGATCTTGTGCGTGATGACGCGGGTCTTGCCCGAGCCTGCGCCGGCCAGCACCAGGCAGGGCCCGTGCATGTGGTTGACCGCCTCCTGCTGTGCGAGATTGAGACCGGTAGAAGCGGGGGAGGACATGCAGGCTGGGGAGGGGAGGCAAGCGCAGAATCATACCGATGCAGGGTTTCGCCCGACTTATTCCATCTGCCGTGCCGTGCGCGGCGTGGCGCTGGAGGAAAATACGCCGTGCTTCATGTTCTGATCGTCACCTTCCCCTTCTTCGCGCTGGTCCTGGCCGGCTACCTGGCGGCGCGCCGCAAGATGCTGCCGCTGGAGGCCATTCCCGGCATGAACAGCTTCGTGCTGTTCTTTGCGCTGCCGTGCATGCTGTTCCGCTTCGGAGCCAGCACGCCGGTGGCGCAGCTGCTCGACGGCGCACTGTTCTTCACCTACCTGTTCTGTGCGCTCGTGATGGTCGGCTTCGTGGTGGCGGTCAGCATGAACCGCCGCATCCGCTGGAACGACGCGGCGTTCGGCGCGCTGGTGGCCGCGTTCCCCAACACCGGCTTCATGGGGGTGCCCCTGCTCGTGGCCCTGCTGGGCACGGCTGCGGCCGGGCCGGCCATCGTGACCATCGTGGCCGACATGGTCATCACCACCTCGCTGTGCGTGGCGCTGTCGCGGCTGGACGGCGCCGACAAGCATGGCTTCGCGCATGCGGCCGGCAGTGCACTGCGTGGCATGGTGTCCAACCCCATGCCCTGGTCCATCCTGCTCGGCGCATTGGCGTCTGCGGTGCAGCTGGAGCTACCAAAACCGGTCGGGCAGACGGTGAATCTGCTGGCCGATGCCGCCTCGCCAGTGGCCCTGTTCACCATCGGCGCGGTGCTGGCGCGCTCGCAGATGCTGGTGATCTCGGCCGGCACACGCCCGATCCCCCTGCGCGACTATGTGCCGGTGGCCGTCATCAAGCTGCTGGTCCACCCGCTGCTGGTGCTGCTGGTGGGCACGGCAGCTATCCAGGCCGGGGTGCCGCTGGACCGTTTTGCCCTGACTGTCGTGGTGCTGGTCGCCGCCCTGCCCAGTGCCAGCAACGTGTCGATGCTGGCCGAGAAATTCGGCGCCGACAACGGTCGCATCGCGCGCATCATCCTGGTGTCGACGGCAGCCGCCTTTCTGACCTTCTCTGCGGCCGTATCGCTTCTGGTGGCCAGGGGATGAGGCCATGGCAACCGGTCTGTTGACCGCCGCGTCCCGTCCCGCGCCGTGGGTTTCCTGGGTCGGGGTCGGGCTGGTGGCCTGCGTCTGCGTGGCGCTGGGAGGCGCCTGGTTGTGGAGCAGCGAACAGAGCCGCCAGGCCATGGCGCGTACGCAGGCGCTGTACCTGGCCCAGAACCATGCCCAGGCCCTTGGGCGCAATGTCGAGCGCATGCTGTCGGTCAACCATGCGCTGGAATCGCTGGTCTGGCAGGGCATGGGCCGGGTCGACAACTTCGAGGTGGCCGCGAGCCGGTTGCTGGTCGACGGCCCGCGGTACCTGGCCCTGTCGATCTCGCCCAACGGGGTGGTGCGCCATGTGGTGCCCCTGGAGGGCAACCGGATGCTGGTCGGCTTTGACGCGTTGAACGATCCGGCCCAGCGCAAGGATGCCTTGTTTGCGCGGGATACCGGCCGGTTGACCGTCGCCGGGCCACTCGCATTGCGCCAGGGCGGGACCGGCGTCGTCAGCCGTAAGCCGGTGTACCTGCCCGGCGCCAGCGGCGAGCCGATGTTCTGGGGTTTCACCAATGTGGCACTGCGCCTGGAAGACCTGCTGCAGGGGGTGTCGCTGTCCGACCTGGAGCGCAGCGGCTACCACTATGTGTTGTGGCGGCTGGAGTTCGAGACCAATCGCCGCATCGTGATCGCTGCATCACCGGGCACCGAGGTTCTGGAGCAGCCGGTACGCCAGAGCCTGGAGGTTTCCGACGTCGCCTGGAACCTGGACATGGCGCCGGTCGGTGGATGGCTGAACCGCGAGCAGCTGGCGTGGCGCGCGGCCATGGTCCTGGCAGTGTCGCTGCTGCTGGCCTATCTGGCGCGGTTGCAGTTCGCCCAGCGCGCCTACAAGGCCCGGCTGGAGGTGCAGGTGGCGGAACGCACGGCCGAGATCCTGGCAACGCAGAACCAGCTCAAGTCCACCCTGGACGCCATCCGGGACCCGATGTTCGAGGCCGATCTCGAAGGCCGGGTGTACGCCTACAACGCGACCGGCGGCAACGTGTTGCCGGACCTCGTCGGGAGCCCCGTTGGCAAGACGGTCCAGGAGGTGTTGCCGCCCGAGGCGGCGCGCGTCGTGATGGAGGCGCTGCAGGCTGCGCACGCGGACGGTTTTGCGCAGGGCGCCCAGGTGCGTCTGCCGATGGGAGACGATGCACGCTGGTACGAGCTTTCGGTGGCCCGCAAGGAGGTCGCGCCGGGCGCGCCGCCCCGGTTCGTGACGGTCGTGCGGGACATCACCGGGCACAAGCAGGCCAGGAACGAGGTGCGCCGCCTCGCGTTCTACGACCCGCTGACCGAGCTGCCCAACCGCAGGCTGCTGCAGGATCGCCTGGAGCGTGCCCTGACGGCGACCGCGCGCGGCCACCGGCAGGGCGCGCTGCTGCTGATCGACCTCGACAACTTCAAGGCGCTCAACGACACGCTGGGCCATGACAAGGGCGACCTGCTTCTGCAGCAGGTGGCCCGCCGGCTGACCGCCTCGGTGCGCGATTGCGACACCGTGGCACGCCTGGGCGGCGACGAGTTCGTGGTGCTTGTCGACGACCTCGGTCCCGGGCAGCAGGAAGCGGTGGCGAATGCAACGGCCGTGGCCCAGAAGATCGTCACGCTGCTGAGCCAGCCCTACGACATCGCCGGGCGCGAGCACCGCAGCAGCACCAGCGTGGGGGTGTCCCTGTTCGGCGCCGGTACCGGCACGCTGGAGGAGACGCTCAAGCGCTCCGACGTGGCGCTCTACCAGGCCAAGGCAGCGGGCCGCAATACCTTGCGGTTTTTCGATCCTGACATGCAGGCAGCCGTGGAGGCGCGTGCGGCGCTGGAGGTCGACCTGCGCCAGGCGCTGGCCCGCCAGGCCTTCGAGCTGCACTACCAGCCACAGGTGGGCCCTTCGGACGAGATCCTCGGCGCCGAGGCCCTGCTGCGCTGGCACCATCCGCAGCGCGGCGCGGTGTCGCCCGGCGAATTCATCCCGGTGGCGGAGCAGTCCGGCCTGGTCCTGGACCTCGGCCAGTGGGTGCTCGACACCGCTTGCGCACAACTGCACCGCTGGGCGGGCGACCCGCGCGCGCGCCACCTGACACTGGCGGTCAACGTGAGCGTGCACCAGGTCCGCCAGGCGGATTTCGTGGCCAAGGTGCTTGGCGCGCTGGACGCTGCCGGCGCCGACCCGCGCCGCCTGAAGCTGGAGATCACCGAGAGCATGCTGGCGCAGGACCTCGAGGACATCATCGGGAAGATGGTCGCTCTCAAGGCACAGGGCGTGGGCTTCTCGCTGGACGACTTCGGTACCGGTTATTCCTCGCTCAGTTACCTCAAGCGACTGCCGCTGGACCAGCTAAAGATCGACCAGTCCTTCGTGCGCGACGTGCTGACCGACCCCAACGATGCAGCCATAGCCCGCACCATCGTTGCGCTGGGGCAGAGCCTGGGGCTGTCGGTCATCGCCGAGGGCGTGGAGTCCTGGGGCCAGCGGGCCTTCCTGGCATCCCATGGCTGCACCCATTGCCAGGGGTATCTGATCAGCCGGCCCTTGCCGGCAGCCCAGTTCGAGGCGTTTCTGCACGACGGGCCGCAGACCCGGTTGCAGGCCTGAGACGGTTCGCCGTACGGAACCGGGCCGCTGGCCGGCAAGGGCGCAGGCGCTCCATAATGACCGCTGACCGCGCGCCCATCCGGAGACACCATGAACGAGCCGACCCCCCCCACCAGTGCCCCCGCCGGCGGGCCCCGGCCGGCATTGCCTGCCTGGCTCTGCCTGCGGGGTGCCGTGGCAGTCATCACCGGCGGCGGCACCCACCTGGGGCTGGCGATGGCCACGGCCCTGGCCGAGCTCGGGGCGTGCGTGTACCTGCTGGGCCGGCGCCAGGACGTGGTGCAGGCCAGTGCCGATGCGCTGCAGGCGCGTGGCCTCGCAGCGTTTGCGGTCAGCGGTGACGCGGCCGACGAGGCGGGCATGGAGCAGATCGTGCAGGACATCATGGCCCGGCACGGCCGGCTCGACGTGATGGTCTGCAATGCGGGCGGAGCCTTTGGCACCGCCATGGCGCCGAACATTTCCGTCGCCGACCTCGAGGCCACGCTGCGCCTGAACGTGACTACCACGATGGTCAGCGCGCAGACGGCGGCGCGGGCCATGATGGCGCGCAGGAGCGGCGCCATCATCACCATCGGGTCGCTGCATGCCACGCTGGGCAGCGATCCGCGGCTGTACGCCCCCGGCTTCAAGCGCTCGACCCAGTCCTACCATGCCTCCAAGGGCGCCATCCTGAACCTCACTCGTGCGCTGGCCTGCGAGCTGGCGCAGTACAACATCACGGTGAACTGCATCAGCCCCGGCCAGATCCCCAAGCCCAGCCTGGATGCCTTCACCCGCGAGAACTTCCGCAACCAGGTGCCGCTGGGGCGCCTGGGGGTGCCTGCGGACCTGGCCGGTGCGGTGGCGCTGTTCGCGTCCGATGCCGGCCGCTGGATCACCGGCCAGAATCTCACCGTCGACGGCGGCTGGTCGGCCTGGTAGGCCCGCCGGCCGGCGCGGTTTCAGATCGCCAGCGGGTCCACATCCACCGCCCAGCGCAGCAGACCCTTGCCGGCTGCTGTCTGGCGGGTGGCATGCAGGACCGCGTGCCAGTGGCTCAGGAATGTCTGCAGGGACTTGCGGGACGGGCTTTCCACCAGCATCTGCGCGCGTTCGACATTCGCCACCCGCTGCATGCCCATGGGCACTGCCGGGTAGACCGTCACATGCCCGAAGCCGGGCAGATGCGCGAGCCCGGACGCAGCCGCCGCGCTGGCTGCGCCCAGGAATCCCTGCGCCACCTCCTGGGTGCGGGCTTCGGCGCGCAGCAAGGCCTGGAAGCTGAAGGGCGGAAGCCCCGCATTGCGCCGCTCCGCCAACTGCTGCTGCGCGAAGGCGGGGTAGTCGTGGCGTTTGAGCGCGTCGAAAAGAGCATGCTGCGGGTGGAAGGTCTGGATCCACATCTCGCTGCGCGTGCGGATCTCCGCGTCGCGACCGGCACGCCCGGCCGCCTGCATCAGCAGGCTGAACAGGCGCTCGGGCGCGCGGAAGTCGCTGGAGTACAGCGCGCCATCGGGGTTGACGGCCGCCACCAGGGTGATGCGCCGGAAGTCGTGCCCCTTGGCCACCATCTGCGTGCCGACCAGCACATCGACCTCGCCCGCGTGCACCTCGGCCAGCTGGGTCTGCAGGCTGCCCTGGAGGCGGGTGCTGTCGGCATCGATGCGGGCGATGCGGGCCGGCGTGCCGTCGGGTCGCGACACGCCCGCGAAAAGCGTGGCGAGCTGCTCCTGCAATTGTTCGGTGCCACGGCCGACCGGCGTGATGTCGAGGTTGCCGCATTCCGGGCAGGCGCGCGGCACCGGCTCGGTGTAGCCGCAGTGGTGGCAGCGCAGGCTGCGGTCGATCTTGTGGAACACCCGAAATGCGCTGCAGTGCGGGCAGGCGCTTTTCCAGTCGCAGGCGGTGCACTGCAGCACCGGCGCATAACCGCGCCGGTTGAGGAACACCATGCTCTGCTCGCCCCGTCCGATGCGTTCGCGGATCGCCTCCAGCAACGGGGGCGAGAACACCGCGCGCTTGGGCTGGTGGTTCATGTCCACCCGCCGGACCAGCGGTAGCTGAGCATTGGCGCCGATGCGGCTGGGCATGGCCAGGCGCAGGTAGCGGCCGCCCTCGGCCTTTGGCCGGCTGTGGTACCAGCTTTCCAGGGACGGCGTGGCGCTGCCCAGGATCACCCGGGCGCCCTCCAGCTGTCCGCGGTAGACCGCCAGGTCGCGGGCAGAGTAGCGGGCGCCTTCCTGCTGCTTGTAGCTGGGGTCGTGTTCTTCGTCCACCACGATCAGGCGCAGGCGCGGCACCGAGGCGAACACCGCCATGCGCGTGCCCAGCACGACCCGCGCTTCGCCATTGTGGGCGGCCAGCCAGCTGCGCAGGCGCTGCGGCGGGGTCATGCCGCTGTGCATGGCCACCACCGATTGCGGTCCATGCAGGGGCGCAAAGCGGGCCGTGAACCGCGCCTGCAGCTGCGGCGTCAGGTTGATCTCGGGCACCATCACGATCACCTGGGCCTGCGGGTCCTGCAGCAGCAGGGCCTGCACGCATTGCAGGTAGACCTCTGTCTTGCCGCTGCCGGTGGTGCCGAACAACAGGAAACAGCCTGTGCCGGCATGCAGTTGCGCCAGCACCTCCTGCTGTTCCGCGCTCAGGGTGACGGCCGGCTCGGCTGCCGTGGCTGGTGCGGTGCCGACATCCGCCGCCGCCTTGCGGCGCAGCCGGCGCTGCATCTGCTGCTCGCTCAGTGCGCGCAATTGGGGCGGCAGGGCGGCCAGGGCCACCTCGCCCAGCGCGCGCTGGTAATAGGCGGCAGCGAAGCCGACCAGCTGGCGCCAATGGGCCGACAGCGGCGGCAGGCCGCTCAGCACCGCCCCCACATCGCGAAGCTTGTCAGGGTCGACACCTGCGCCCTCCGGTGGCCCCGCCGGGTCCCATACGACCCCCAGCAACTCGCGCTGCCCCAGCGGTACACGCACCAGGGTTCCGGGCACCAGCGCAAGCGCGCTGCGGTAGCTCAGCGCGCCTGCCAGCGGACTGTGGGCCGGGGTCTGCAGCACGACCGAAACAAGGTGGGTCATCGGATCGCCCCAGTTGGGCCGGCATCTTGATGTGAACTTGTGAAACGGGCTTTAAGTGCTTGATCTGTAAGTACTTTGAACCTCATCCAAGGATTCTGTGGATAACTTTGTTGATATATCCCCGCCACCCGCGCCAAAGCCTTGCAAATCAAGGGTTTCTCTGGAATGCCCATCAAAGCGGCAAAGTGGCAATATCCATATGAATCAAGCACTTGCACCCGCTATGGGTTTTGTAGCAAACCCGACGGACCTGCTGGTGACCTGTCGCAACGCAGCAAGAAATTTGTGCATAAGTCAGGGTTCACCAACCAGAAACGGCCCAAAAGGTGGTAGGCGTTTGGTCGTTTGTCAAGCCTGTCGCATGCGGCGCGATCCAGCGTGCACGGCGTCCAGGAGCACCGCCACATTTTCAGGCGGCGTATGCTGGCTGATGCCGTGGCCGAGGTTGAAGATATGCGTCGGGCCGACCTGGTCCGGGTCGCCGGCGGGCGCCCGGTGGGGCGTGCCGAAACTCTGCAGCGTGCGGGCCACCTCGGCCTCGATCTGCCGCGGGTTGGCAAACAGCACGTTCGGGTCGATGTTGCCCTGCAAGGCCTTGCCCGGCCCGCCTGCCTGCCCTCCCACTGCGGCGCGCGCACGGCCCAGGTTGACGGTCCAGTCCAGGCCCAGGACGTCGCAGTCGAGCGGGGCCATCTCGTCGAGCCACAGGCCGCCGCCCTTGGTGAAGACGATGCGCGGGATCCGGGCGCCGGCGTGCTCCCGTTTGAGCTGGCGCAGCACGCGCGCGGTGTAGGCGAGGCTGAATTCCTGGAAATTGCCATCTGCCAGCACGCCGCCCCAGCTGTCGAACACCATCACCGCCTGGGCACCGGCCTCGATCTGGGCATTCAGGTAGGCTGCCACGGCATCGGCGTTGACCGCCAGGATGCGGTGCATCAGGTCCGGGCGGGCATACATCAGGGACTTGACCATGCGGTAGTCGTCGGAGCCGGCACCCTCGACCATGTAGCAGGCCAGTGTCCAGGGGCTGCCCGAGAAGCCGATCAGCGGCACGCGGCCGTTGAGCGCGCGGCGGATCGAGGTGACGGCATCGAACACGTACCGCAGCTTGTCCATGTCGGGGACGGCCAGCGCGTTCACGGCCGCCTCGTCCCGCACCGAGCGGGCAAACTTGGGCCCTTCGCCCAGCGCAAAGCTCAGGCCCAGGCCCATCGCGTCGGGCACGGTGAGGATGTCGCTGAACAGGATGGCCGCGTCGAGCGGGTAACGCTCCAGCGGCTGCAGCGTGACCTCGGTCGCGTAGTCGGTGTTGGTGGCCAGGCCCATGAAGCTGCCGGCCTTGGCGCGGGTGGCGCGGTACTCCGGCAGGTAGCGGCCGGCCTGGCGCATGAGCCACACCGGGGTGTGGTCGGTGGCCTGGCGCAGGCAGGCGCGCAGGAAGGTGGAGTTCTGGAGGGGTGCGAAGGCGCTGGACGTGGAGGATGCGGTCATCTGGCGATTGTGGCAGCAGGAAATGCCCGCAAGAACACCCGCAGCGCCATGCACCGGGCTACTGAAGGCGGTGGGGCAGGTTTAAATGATGCTCAGTGGCGCGGGCTGCGAGGCGGCAAACAGTGCAGCGCTCTCGCTGCATCGGCCATCGGCGGATTCGGGCCACCAGCCGGGCTGGCTGTCCTGGGCATCCACGGGCCGGGTGGCGGCGAAATCGGACGCTGCGGCTTCTCTGTGTTCCAGGTCGGCGTCATCGGACTGCGGGTGTCCCGCCTGGTTTGTGGTGCTTGAATTCACGTGGGGCTCCCCGAAACGGCACGGCGTTTACCTTCGCGAATCGACTATAGCCGGGAAAACCGTGCCTGAACAGTCACCCGCTCGGCCTCTTGTGCGTCGACCTACAGGCGTTCGAGGGCGGCGCGGACCTCCTGCACCGTCAGCAGCTCTGACAGCACCACCGGCGGCTTGCCCGCCTGGTAGAACACATACACCGGCACTCCGTTGCGGCCAAGCTGGCGCAAGGCCTCGGTGATGTCCGGGTCGCGCCGGGTCCAGTCTGCACGCAGCAGGGCCACCTTGCGCTGCGCCATGTCGGCCAGCAAGCCCGGGTTGTTGAGGGTGGTCTGCTTGTTGACCTGGCAGGTCACGCACCAGGCAGCGGTGAAGTCCACGAACACCGGTAGACCGGTGGCGGTGATCTGTTCCACCCGGCCCGGCTCCCAGGCCTGCCAGCCTGCGGGCAGGCTGCTGGCGGCAAGGGCGTCGGTGCGCACGAGCTGCGGGCCGATGCTCCAGGCCAGCGCGGCAAAGGCCAGCACCGACAGGCTGGCGGCAATGGAGCGCGTGCGCCCGGCCAGGCCCAGCGTCCAGACCACCAGCGCCAGGGCCAGCAGCAGGGCCAGCAGCGCGCCGGCGCCATCGATGCCGCTTTGTTGACCCAGCACCCACACCAGCCAGACCACGGTGGCGAACATCGGGAAGGCCAGGAAGCGGCGCAAGGTGTCCATCCAGCGCCCGGGCCGCGGCAGGGCGCGGGCGAACGCCGGCACCAGACTCGCCAGGAGGTAGGGCAGGGCCAGCCCCAGGCCCAGCACGGCGAAGATCGCCAATGCCTCAGCGGCCGGCAGCGTGGCGGCCAGCCCCAGGGAGGCACCCATGAACGGCGCCGTGCAGGGGGAGGCCACGGCCACTGCCAGCACGCCGGTCAGGAAGGCATCGGCGGCCGGGTGGCGCGCCTGCAGGGATGCCAGGGACGAGGGCAGCACATGCGTGAACTCGAACAGGCCGGCCAGATTGAGCCCGATCAGGGTGAACAGGCCGGCCAGCAGCGCCACCACGACCGGGTCCTGCAGCTGAAACCCCCAGCCCAGGCTTTCGCCGGCACTGCGCAGGCCCAGCATCGCCGCGCCCAGCGCCACGAAGCTGAGCACCACGCCTGCGGTGTAGGCAAACCCGCTGACGCGGTGTGCGCGGCGGTCGCCAGCGTGGCGGGCGAAGCCCAGCACCTTGATCGCCAGCACCGGGAACACGCAGGGCATCAGGTTGAGGATGAGGCCACCCACCAGTGCGCCGATCAGGGCCGCCCACAGGCCCAGCGATGGCCCGGCCGGCATGTTCACCGCGGGTGGCGGTGGCAGCAGGCCGGTGGGCATGGGGGCGAGGGTGGGCCAGGTGCCCTGCACCTGCAGCTCGGCCCGGTGGCCCTGGCCGTTCAGCGCCAGCACGACGGGCATCACCGCCGGCGCATTGCTGCGCTGGGGCGACAGCGGGATCGAGGCCGTCCAGACCGGCCCGTCCCACGATTGGGTCCAGCGGGCGGCGGTTTCGATGACCTCGGGGGATTCAGGGAAGAACTCCAGGGTCTTGCCACGCAGGGCTGCGGGCAGGTTGTCCATGCGCAGCTGGATCGCATTGCCCGCGACGGTAAGGCTGTTGCCGGCGGAAGCAGGAAGTTTGCGCGGCTGGGCCTGCAGTGCAGCGTCGAAGGCGGCGCCGTGGCCGGCCAGCGAGCTGCGGGTGGGGATCTTCAGCAGGAAGTCGCCGTCCTGCGGGATGCACTCCTTCTTGCAGACCAGCCAGGACGCGCGCAGGCGGACTTCCATGTCGCCTGCCAGCGGGCCGGGCCGGAAGGAAGGGTCGACCGTGAGCGGCACCGGCAGCAGCACGGTGCCCTCGAAGCCGTAGTTGGCCAGGTTGCCGATCGGGATCTTGTGCGGCAGTGGCCAGGCGATGTCGCCGGCGGTCACGCCGGCGGGCAGCGTCCACTGCAGCACCGTGGCCAGGCCGGAGTCGCCCGGGTTTTTCCAGTAGGTGTGCCATTCGGGCTGGTGGGTGATCTGCAGGCCGACCCAGACGGTCTTGCCGGGTTGCGCGCCATCGGGCGCATGCGCCAGCAGCTCGGCGCGCACCTGGTCGGTGGTCACCACTGCGCCCGCCGGAGCGAGTGCCTGCGCAAGGGCATTGCCGGTGAACAGGGTGCTGGCAGCCAGCATGGCCAGGCTCACCCAACGCGGGAAGAAGTGCGGGAAGGTCATGGGTCGGTGGGAGCTGCCGTGGGGCTCAAAGTTCCCGGGCTGCGCCGCGAGGCCGCCTTGCGGCTACCCGGAAAAACCCAGCACGATGCGCCGGGTGGTGGCGCTTTTCTTCTCGATCTTGGTGACCACGACCGCGCCGATCTCGGCGGTGTTGGCCACGTGGGTGCCGCCACAGGGCTGCAGGTCGATCGGGTCGGTGCCGCCGATGCGGATCGTGCGCACACTGCCACTGCCGCGTGGCGGCTGCACGCTCATGCTCTTGACCAGGGCGGGGTTTGCGTCGAGCTCGGCGTCGGAGACCGCGCCCACCACCAGTGGATGCGCCGCCGCCACCAGGCGCGCGATGCCGGCGGTCAGCGTGTCCTTGTCGAGCGGGTTGGTCATGTGGAAGTCGAGCCGGGCGTACTCCGGCGTGATCGAGCAGCCGTTGACCAGTTGGGGGACCAGGTGGCACAGCAGGTGGGTGGTGGTGTGCAGGCGCATCAGCCGGTGCCGCCGCGCCCAGTCGATGCGGGCCAGCACCGTGTCGCCGGGCTGCAGCAGCTCCAGTTCGGCGGCGGCGGCAGGGTCGGGCAGGTGGCAGATGTCACTGGTGAAGTGCCCCTCGGCGTCCTTGCCCTTGCGCGTGTCGATGATGGGGATGGACCGCCCGGCCAAGGCGCCGGTCTGCACCTGCAGCACGCCCGCGTCACCCGCCTGCCCGCCGCCCAGCGGGTAGAACACCGTGCGGTCCAGCACGATGCCCTGCGGGCCGACCGCACGGATGGTGGCGCTGCATTCCTGAAGGTAGGCGTCGGTTCGAAACAGGTCCTGGGTCATGCGGCCAATAATACCGGCATGCTCCCGCATGCCGACCTCCCGCCGCGAATTGTCCTGTGCACGCTCAATGCCCGGTATGTCCACGCCTCTCTGGGCCTGCGCTGCCTGCTGGCCAACATGGGGGATCTGCGTGCCTGCACCGCATTGCGCGAATTCACGGTGGCGCGCTCGCCGCTGGACATCGCGCAGGAGCTGCTGGACCTGCTCGGCCCGCAGCAGCCGGGGCAGGTCCAGGTGATCGGATTCGGGGTCTACATCTGGAATGCAGTGCCCACTGGCGCCGTGCTCCAACACCTGCGCGCACTGCGACCCGGCCTGAAGATCGTGCTCGGCGGGCCCGAGGTGAGCCATGAGCTCGACAGCCAGCCACTGCGGGCCTGGGCCGACCACGTGATCACCGGCTGGGGGGATGTGAGCTTCCCCCGGCTGTGCCACGCGCTGCTGCATGGGCCCCGCCCGCTGATGCAGGTGATCGCCGGCGAGCAGCCGCCGCTGGACACGCTGGCCCTGCCGTATGCGGAATACACCGACACCGATCTGGCCCACCGTGTCGTCTATGTGGAGGCCTCGCGCGGTTGCCCGTTCAAGTGCGCGTTCTGTCTGAGTGCGCTGGACAAGACGGCCTGGGCGTTCGACCTGCCGCGTTTCCTCGCAGCGCTGGAGGTGCTGTACCGGCGTGGCGCGCGCAACTTCAAGTTCGTGGATCGCACCTTCAATCTGAAGACCAGCGTGGCCTTGCAGATCCTGCAGTTCTTCCTGGACCGCCTGCCCGCGCCGGACGCCGCCTTGCCCGGGCCGGGGCTGCTCGTGCATTTCGAGTTGATTCCCGACCACCTGCCCGACAGCCTGAAGCAGGCGATCGCGCGATTTCCCGCCGGCGTGCTGCAGTTCGAGGTGGGCGTCCAGACTTTCGATGCCGGCGTGCAGGCGCGCATCCAGCGCGTGCAGGACAACACGCGTACCGAGGCCAACCTGCGCTGGCTGGTGCAGCACACCCAGGCCCATGTGCATGCCGACCTGATCTTCGGCCTGCCCGGCGAGTCGCTGGCAGGCTTTGCGCGCGGGTTCGACCGTCTGCTGGCCCTGGGCCCGCACGAGATCCAGCTGGGGGTGCTCAAGCGCCTGCGTGGCACGCCGCTGGCCCGCATGGCGCCCGACAGCGGGCTGGTGTTTGACCCGGACCCTCCCTATTGCGTGCGGGAGACTGCCGATGTAAGTGCCGACGAACTGCACCGATTCAACCGCCTGGCCCGTTACTGGGACCTGATCGCCAACTCCGGCCGCTTCCCCCGCACGCTGGGGCTGCTGTTGCCGCGAAACGCGCCAGGGTCGTCGTTTGCGCGGCTGCTGCACCTGTCCGACTGGTTGTGGGCGCGCACCGCCGCCACCCATCGTCTGACGCCGGAGCAACTGGTCGACCATCTGGCCGACTACCTGCTGACGGAGTCGGGTGCCATTCCTGCCGAGGTGGAACAGGCGCTGCTGGACGACTACGTGGCCAGCGGCGCGCGGGCCAGGCCGCAGCGACTGCGCGCGCGCCTTGCGCCAGGCGCAACCCCGGTGCGTGCGCGCCGCGAGACGCTAGCACAACGCCAGCAGCAGCATTTGGCACACCTGCCGGCAGAGGAGGCTCCAGCGGCCCCGCCGGCCGTCGGAGAGGTTGAAATCCGCCTCTGAGTTACCATCTGCCTGTTCCGACCCCCATTTGTCCTCCGATTGAACGCATGAAACATACGTTGTCACCAAACTCCGAGAGGTCGACCTATGGCCAAAGCTGAGGCAAAAACCGCGGTCATGGCCGGCGGCCTGCGGTACAAGTCCAAGGCGTCCGGCTCGCCGTTTGCGGCAGCGGCCTCCTTCGGCGGCGCCACGATGTCCTGCTTCATGTGTGGCAAGCACCGCCCGCGCTCGCTGATGGGCACCCGCAAGGTGGCCGGCAAGTCGCAGACGGTGTGCGCGCCGTCCTGCAAGGAACTCGACCAGACGCTCGCAGCCCGCGGCTGAGCGCCAGCCGGCTGATCAGCCGCCAAGCCGGCTGATCGAGCGCGCGAGGTTGGAGCGCGCCTGTGCCTCCAGCCGGTCGTGGAATGCGTCCGTGTGGTAGATGCGCGGACGCGCCAGGAACTCCCCCAGAATGCGCTTGCGCCGCGCCTGAAAAAAATCCTGCGGCACATCTGCGTACTCGGCCCGGATCTGCCCTTCGTAGGCGTCAAACACCTCCACCCGCGCGCCAAGGATCGACAGATCCACGTCCAGCAGGATCTGCTGGTCCCGTGTCTGCGGCGCCATGGCGTGGCAAGTGACCATCACCATGTCAGACACGCGTTGCACCACGTCGGCGCCGGCGCCGACGGCTTCCAGTGAAGCGCGGGCCCAATCGGCACTCCGGGCTTCGTTGGTGCTTGCGCCGATCTCGTACACAGCGTCATGAAACCACAGTGCCAGCGCGATTTCATCCGGATGGTCTGCCAGCGGCCGCAGCGTGGCGAGGTGGTTCAGACAGGCATCCAGGTGCTGCAGCGTGTGGTACTTGCGGGCCGGTTCGCTGTAATGCCGCACCAGGGTCGGCAGCAGCGTGGCGTCGACCTGTTGCAGCCCGAGGCCGCGCCAGATCGCATCCCAGGAGTCCTGATAACGGTGATGCATGGCCTGCATGCTACAGCCCCGGCGCGGGCGGTGTCGCCAGCCAGGCATCGCTCATGCGCCACAGGCGTGCTGCCAGCGCCGCATCCTGGCCCAGCGTGCTGGGTGTGCGCACGCGGCACTTGTCGTAGTACAGGCCGGACTCCTGGGCACAGGCCGGGTTGGTGGCGCAGTACAGGGTGGTCTTCGCGCCTTCCTCGGCAGAGATCATGCGCAGCTTGATCAGGCTGCGAAACGGCCAGGGCACCGAGCGCCAGATGTCCGAGGCCACCACCCCCGGATGCACGGCATAGGTGTTCACTCCGGTCCCGGCGAGGCGGCGGCCGAGTTCCGCGCTGAACCAGACATTGGCCAGCTTGGAGACCGCGTACTCGTGGATGCCGGTGCGGGTGCGGGTCGGCGCGCGCAGGAACTCCCAGTGCACACCACCCGTGCGTGTGTGGGCACGGCTGGCCACCGTGACGATGCGCGCCGGGGCTGACGCGCGCAGACGTTCCAGCAACAGTTGGGTGAGCAGGAAATGGCCCATGTGGTTGACGCCGAAGGCCAGCTCGAAGCCCGAGGCGGTCAGGCCGCGAGTGCCCGCCAGCCCGGCATTGTTGACCAGCAGGTGCAGCGGCAGGCCGCGCCCGAGAAACTCTGCCGCGCATTGGCGCACCGACCCGAAGTCGCCCAGATCCAGCGCCAGCGCCTCGACCTGCGTGCTGCCCGTGGCGGCCCGGATCATCTGCACGGCCGGCTCGGCCCGCGCCAGGCTGCGGCAGGCCACGAACACATGCGCGCCGCGCCGTGCCAGCTCGCGCGCTGTGACCAGCCCGATGCCGGTGTTGGCGCCGGTGACGAGGGCCACGCGGCCGGTGAGGTCGTGGGGAGAGGTGGTTGCCATGGTGCCGGGGACGCGTGGTTCAATCTGTGACAGACCTTACTGTATTCCCATGCTGATTCGAGACGCCACACCCGCAGACTTTGACCGGATATTGCAGATCAACCAGGCCTCGGTGCACTTCCTGAGCCCGCTCACACCCGGGCGGCTGGCCTGGCTGCACGCAATGGCGGCCAGCCACCGGGTGGTCGAGGACCTTGGGCGCGTGCAGGGTTTTCTGCTGGCGTTCCGGGAGGGAGCGGCCTACGACAGCCCCAACTACCGCTGGTTTGCAGGGCACTATGCACGCTTCCTCTATGTCGACAGGGTGGTTGTTGCCCCCGAGCGCCAGGGCCGTGGTCTGGCGCCCCGCCTGTACGACGATCTGTTCGTGATCGCTACCCGGGGCGGCGCACCCCGCATCACGCTGGAAATCGACAGCGACCCGCCCAATCCGGTCTCCGCGCGCTTCCATGCGCGGTACGGTTTTGCCGAGGTCGGCTCGCAGTGGGTCGCGGGTGGTGTGAAGCAGGTGTCGTTGCAGGCGCTCGAGCTCACGCGAACGTGACCCAGTCCCGGTACTCCGGCGCATCCAGGTGCGGCAGCGTGTTGTAGGTCACCAGCATGTGGCGCTTGGGCGTGAAGGCGAATTCGGTCACCGAGCTGTTGCGGATGCGCAGGTTGAGCTCGATGGTGGTCTCGGGGCTGGTGCCCAGCACATGGCCGACGGCGGTGGAGATCGGGCCGCCGCTGGAGACCAGCAGCACATTTCCGCCGTGGTGGTTCTTTCGTACATGCTCCAGCGCGCTGGTGATGCCCTGCACGAACGCGTCATAGGCGGGCATGCCCTGCGGGCTGACGACGCCGTTCATCCACTGCGTCAGCCCGTCGCGCAGCAGCCGGAAGTGGTGGCGGTAGGCCTCCGGTGTGTCGGGCCGGGGCAGGGGCGCCGGGTGGATGGCCCGGATCACGGCCGCGCTGTCGTATTCGTTCAGGCCGGGCCAGGGCAGGGCCTCGAGCGGGGTGCCGGCGCCCTGGCAGATGCCGGCGAAGGTCTGGGCATGGCGGCGCAGCGTGCCCATGAGGGCGGCGTCGAAGCGCAGCCCCTTGGCGGCGAAATACTCGCCCAGGCGCACGCTTTGCTGCTGTCCCAGGGGACTCAGCTGGTCGTAGTCGTCCGCGCCAAACGAGGCCTGGCCATGGCGCACAAGGTAGAGGGTTCCCATGGCAAAGATTGTGGTGGCCGCGCCCGTGCCCTGCAGTCGCCCATGAGACGTGTACGTCAGAAATCGACCAGGCTCAGGCCCACGCTAAGCACGGACAGGCCCAGCGTGTGCCTGTCCGAGGCGTGCCAGTTGCCGGTGAGTTCTGCCCGCCCGATCAGGTCGCTGATGTTGGGGTTGTCGTCGTCGACATTGCGCTCGGGCAGCCGCGCCCAGGCCCGGGCCTGCAGCGAGAACCGTTCGCCCTTCTCCATGCCGGCCATCAGCACCACCCGGTTCCAGCTGCGCGACAGCGGCAGGCTCTGCCCATTGGACTGGTGCACGGCGCTGATGCCGCTGTAGCGCAGGCGCCAGCCGCCTGGAAGCGCGGCGTCGGTGGGGTAGATGTAGGTCAGCTCGGGCTCGTGGTCGGTGCTGCGGAATGGCCGGGACAGCTCGCGGTTGAAGAGTTGCCAGTAGGACTGCTGGGTGTAGCCGAACCACAGGCTGTCCAGGCCTTGCGCGCCGCCTTCGGTCAGCAGGCCCTGCGCGATCTTGGTGCGCACCGAGAGCTGGATGCGCATCTCGGCGTTCTCATAGGCCCTGTAGGGTGCCGTATGCCCTGGCGTGGGCGAACTCGGCGCGGTGTTGACCGAGTCCGACCCGATCCAGGACAGGCTGATCGGCCGGTAGCCGCGGATCGAGAAGGTGCCGCAGTCGCTCGCGTTCTCGAGTTCCCAGTAACGGGACAGTTCGGAGGCCGGGCCGCTGCGGCAGGAGGGCGCTGGCGGCACGACCGGTGCGGCGGTCAAGCCGGTTCCCGTGGCGCCCGGTCGGACCGCGACCGGCGCTGTAGCCGGTGGCGAGGACGGTTCGGCGCCCGGGGGCTCCTGACGGGCCTGTGCCCAGGCGTCGAAACAGGCCAGCCGGGCGGCGGCGTCGGTGGTCAGGGCTCGGCATTGCTGCCAGGAGGGCGTCGCCGGCTGTGCCCCTGCGGCGCATGCCGCCAGCAGGAGCAGCGCGCCCGGAACGAGAGCAGTGCGGGGGAGAAGGAACATGCGCGGGTCGGCAGGGGATGGAGCGGTTCGGGGGCGGCACGCAAGTCTACGGGCAGCGCGGGACCTGACGCGTTGCGCGGCTGGCGCGCAGTGGTAAAACTTTCGTGACATCCGGGCCCCGCAGGCGCCCTCTGGCGCGGGGCCCGGGAAGCTGCCGGGAAGCGCTTATCCGGCCGCAGGCGTGCCTGTGGCCGCCCAGTCGATGGGCCCCACCTCATCCAGATGCGTCAGGTACAGGCGCAGGTCGAATTCCAGCTGGTGGTAGTCGGGCTCCATGTAGGTGCACAGCTGGTAGAAGGCCTTGTCGTGGCCCTTTTCCTTGAGGTGCGCGAGCTCGTGCACCACGATCATGCGCAGGAATTCCGCCGGTACCTCCTTGAACAGGCTGGCGATGCGGATCTCGCGCTTGGCCTTGAGCTTGCCGCCCTGCACGCGCGACACCGCGGTGTGGGTGCCCAGCGCATGCGCGATCACATGCAGCTTGTTGTCGTAGGCGATCTTGCTCAGTGGGTCGGCACCGCGCAGGTAGCGGGACTTGAGGTCCATCACGTAGTCGTACAGCGCGCGGTCGGTGCGCACCATGTGCGTGTTGCGGTAGCGGCGCTGCAGCCGCGGGCCGAGCTGGCCGCTTTGCAGCAGGCCGGCCACATCGTCCAGCAGGCCCTGCGGGTAACCCTGCAGGTACTTCATCGGTTCAGGCGCCGGCCAGCACGCGGGCGAACACCGTGCTGTCCACGTTGCCGCCGCACAGCGTGGTGCCGACGGTGAGGCCGCGCAGGGCGTTGCGCTCCTGCAGGGCCGCGGCGAAAGCGGCAGCGCCCGCGCCCTCGGCCACGTTGTGCGTGTCGTGGAACAGGGCGCGCATGGCATGGGCCACTTCGGCGTCGGTGACCTGCACGACATGGTCGAGCTGGGGCGCGAGCAGCTCCAGAGCGTCCTGCTCGGCAATGCGGCAGGCCATGCCGTCGGCCAGCTGCGTGGTCACCGGCGCCGGTACCACGCGCCCCGCGGCCAGCGAGTCGGCATAGGTGGTCGCGTGTGCGCTGACCACGCCGACGATGCGCACCCGGTGGCCCAGGGCCTGCCGGGCGGCGATGGCCGCGCAGGCGCCAGAACCCAGGCCGATCGGCACATAGGCCACATCCAGCTGCGGCACGGCGCGGAAGAACTCCCACCAGTAGGTGGCCACGCCGCGCACCAGTGCCGGATGGAAGCTGGGCACCATGTGCGCGCCGCGCTCGGTGGCCAGGCGCAGCGCGTGTTCGCGGCTGTCCTGGAAATCGGCGCCGTGTTCGATGAGCCGTGCGCCCAGCGCCCGCATGGCGGCATTCTTCTCGACCGAATTGCCCTCGGGGACGACGATGGTGCACGCTACGCCATGGGTGCGCGCGGCCCAGGCGATGCTCTGGCCGTGGTTGCCGCGGGTGGCACTGACCACCTCCTTTGGCAGGCGGCCCGCGCGTTGCAGCATGTCGAAGTAGGCGAGTCCGCCGCGGATCTTGAACGCGCCCACCGGGTTGTGGTTCTCGTGCTTGACCCAGCAGTCGGTGCCCAGGCGTTCGCTCAGCAGTGCCCAGCGGTACTGCGGCGTGGCCTGGAATTCGCGGTAGACCAGCGCTGCGGCGGCTTCGATCTCGGCCAGGGTGGGAAGTGGGTGGGGCATAGGCCGAGTTTAGTGGTGGGCGGTCTGGCAAATGCAATGTGGCAAATGCATTGCGCTTGCAATGTGCGCCTCGGTGGTGCCGGTACAGCAGGCGGGCGGCGTCGCTTGTCGGGCATCCGGGGACGTTGGAATTGTCCAGCCGAATGACGGGAAAAGACTGGGTCCGCTCGGGCGACTGTTCTACCCGCCTGCTCCAGGGCAGTCGTTGAAGGCACATCCTGCCGGTCTGCAAACTGGCGATGAAATCGATGGGGCGAGTACCCGACCACGGCCAGGTGCCCTTGCACACGGCCAGCGGCTTCAGGGCGAGCTCAATATCATCGCCGCCATCCTCGAGCGCCCGGTGATCCAGAAGATGCTTTCGCACCTGGGGTTGGATCCGTAGCCGCCGCCCAAGGGGCGGGTGCGCGAGGCGGGGCTGCACTTCGCTGCCTGAGGCGCTTGCGCTTTCGGATACCTTTTGTCGCCACGGGTTGCGGCTCCCCTGCAGCCGCTGTGGCACTGCGCGCTGTGTGGGCAAGCCATGGCCAACTTCAGGGTCGACCCTGAGACCGGGCCAGTCCTTCGAGCCGTGAACCTTCGAAGACCTGCCAACTCGCCAGCCCCGAGTCTGCAGACTCCCAGATTGCTCGCTGAATCCGCCCAGACTTGTGTATTTCGGCCCTCTGCGGGCTCTGCGGGCTCTGCCGGGAGCCTTTTCCGGCCCACCATCAGAAGACGCAGTTTTACGTCGTTCGGCGTGTGTGTGTGTCTAAACGGCTCGCTGCGTTTTGCCAGTTCAACCGACTGCCTGATTCACCAGGCGGCGCAGCCGGAGAAAAAATGACAGGCCCCGCCCGCCATGAGCAGCAGGACTTTGGGAACGCGGTTTCCTGGCGGATGCATTGAGGTAATTCGAGGCTCTGCAGTGCTGGCCGCAGGCGAACCGAGGCGGGCGTCGGTCGCTGGGGCGCACGGCAGTCTGACTGCCAAAGCAACCGGCAGGCCACGCCGACTGACACGCCGACGTCGATACACTGCGCCGGTCCCGATCCAAAAAGAGGAGCTCGCCATGCTGATGCGCCGTCGCTTAGTTCTCTCAGCACTGCTGCTGTCGCTGCCATCGGTGGGCCGAGTGCAGGGCGCTCCAGCGGTGGCCGGTGTCGTGCTGATGCACGGCAAGCAGGACCGCGCGTCCGGCTTGCTCGCACCCTTGGGCCGAACCTTGGGCGGTCAGGGCTTGCGGATTGACGCGCCCACCATGCCGTGGGCGGGCAGCCGCGACTACGACGTCGACTATCCGACGGCGCTCGCAGAGATCGACAAGGCGGCGAACAAGCTGCGGGCCGCGGGTGCCTCCCGCGTGGTCGTGGGAGGCCAGAGCTTCGGTGCCAACGCAGCGCTGGCGTATGCCGGCAGTGGCCGCGAGGTGGATGCCGTGCTGGCGATCGCACCCGGGCACGTGCCCGATATGTGGCGCGATCATCCGCGCATCAGCGTCAGCTTACAGCGGGCGCGCGAGATGATCGCGGCAGGTCGGGGCGATGCCAGTGCTTCCTTTGACGACATCAACCAGGGGCAGGGTCGCACGATACGGACGACCGCCCGCATCTACCTGTCTTACTTCGATCCCGACGGCCTGGGCTCGATGCCGCGCAGCGCCGCCGCCATCCCGCGCCCACTGCCCGTCCTTTGGATCATCGGCAGCAACGATCGCCTTGCCAGCCGCGGCGCGGACTATGCGTTCGCCAAGGCGCCGGCGCATCCGAAGAGTGTCTATATCGAAGTCAGCGGCGGCCATCTCGACACGCCGGACATCGGCCGCGACGAGATCCTGAAGTGGACGCTCGCCGCGCTGGCTTGAGCGCCCGAGCAGCCCGCCGTGGATCACGGCGGCATGCGTCATCAGTTCGCGCGACGGCGTGGACCTGCGGTCAACCAAATGAGGTGCTGGAACCGCCGCCCACACAGCAAACGCAAGGAGCACGCGGCCAGCTTTATCGCGCGCACCCAGGCGCACCCAGTGTGTACCCAGCTGCACGCGCATTGGTGACAAATTGACTGCCAAGAAGCTGACGTTCGCGGGTGTCGGGTTACGCTGCAGTGCTGGTCTACAGTATTCTCTATCGCAGATACTCGATCTGCCTGCGAGCGTGGCGGACTCCGGGACTGCCGACACGGTTATGGTCGCCAACTGCTCCTCATCGCGCGCAACTTCCATGCATCCATCTGCAAACAGCCAGGACCGATCTGGCTCCATTTTTCCGAAACCAATAAAATTTCCGGTCGCTGCACAGGCGGCTGCAATATGCGATAGTGATTCAAGTCGACGGCGTCCCTGGCGCAAGCGGTCCGCCACGGCTGCATGAAGCCAAACCCAAACCAAGCTGCCATGAAACCCATTTTTTTTGCCATCCCGGTTTTTTTCCTCTTGATCGCATTGGAACTGTGGTTTGCGCGCTCACGAGGTCTGTCGATCTACCGTCTAAAGGACAGCCTCACCTCCATCAACATCGGCTTGATCAGCGAGTTCACCAAAGCAATCGGCGGTGTGATCAGTGTGGTGATGTTCTTGCTGATCTCGAAGAACTTCGCCGCATTTGAGTGGGATACGAAAAATCCGCTGACATGGATCAGTGCTCTGATCCTGTATGACTTTTGCTATTACTGGGTGCATCGTACCGGGCATGAGATCAACATCATGTGGGCCTCGCATGTCGTGCATCACAGCAGCGAGGAATTCAATCTATCGACCGCGCTTCGCCAGTCGTCGACCGGATTCTTGTTTCGCTGGATGTTCTACATACCGTTGGCCCTGCTCGGTTATCCGGTACAGGTTTTTGTCGTGGTGGGATTGATCGATTTTCTCTACCAGTATTGGGTGCACACGCAGCTTGTTGGCAAGCTCGGATGGATGGAGAAGGTATTCGTGACGCCGTCGAATCATCGCGTACACCATGGACAAAACGATTACTGCATCGACAAAAACTATGGCGGCATTTTCTGCATCTGGGACCGCATGTTTGGCACTTACGCAGATGAGCGGGACGATGAAAAGCCGGTCTACGGCATTCGCAAGCCACTGGAGAGTTGGAACCCGCTTTGGGCCAATGTGCATCATTACGTGCAGATCTGGCGACAAGTCAAATCCACACCGGTTTGGCGTCACAAGCTGATGTTTCTCTTTGCCAAGCCTTCGTGGTCACCCGAGGAGGCCGACACCACAGCCACCTTTGCCACCGCGCATTTCAAGCGTTTCGATACACGCGCTCCCGCCGGCCTGGTACGACTGGCCTTCGGGCTCACTGCTGTGGCTTCAGCCATGCTGATGTTGTTTTATGTGCTGCAGTCTCGCTTGCCACTGCCCTTGAGCGTGGCTTACAGCGCCCTGTTTGTCTTGATTCTGACTCTCATTGGATGGCGCATGACGGGTGAGCGCGGGCCAGAGCCGGGTCCCGCAAAGGCCGACTCCCATGCTTAGCCTTGCCGTTACAGACGCCTTGTTGTTTTGCTGCGCGGCGTACTTGGCATCTCGGCAACATTCGCCGGTTGGCTACCGGCTTGCGTTTGGAGTGCTCGCGGTTGCCGCACTTTTGGGTGCCTTGAAGTTTTCTGGTCTTTATCCGTTGGATTCGTGGCATCGCCTGTTTGCCATCATCAGTGGCAGTGCCGCTCTGCCTTTGCTCGCGGTTTGTGTCGCGTGGCCGCAATCGGCGACAGCCAACGATCGGCAGTTTGCGCTCATTTTTCTGGGTGGCACTGCCTTGCTGGGGCTGGCAATCGCAGGCTTGGGCAAGCTGCGCATCTACGACCAAGCGGCTGGCGCCATCAGCATGTGTTGGATGCTTTGGCTGTTTGTCAGGCAAGGCGATCGGCGACGCATCATCAGCGTGGCCTTCATGCTCATTGGGTCTGCGCTTTTCCTTGCCAAGATAACGGTGTCGCCATGGCTTTTTCCTGGTGACTTTTTGCATCTCGGCATGGTGATGGGCCTTTTGCTTCTTGCGCCTGCATCGCTGCGCCCTGCAACACCCAAAGCCGCAGGTTGATCGTCTCTGTCCCACCTGCCGCACCAGCGGGCAGCTGCTGGCGCGAGGCATTGTCGCGACCCCTCGCGCCGACTACAGGGTCACGGCACCCGAGATACAGGTGACCGACTCCCCACCGACCCAGACCTGCCCGTCGGCGTCGCGCAGAAGGTGCACCCGGCCGGCGCGCTGCAGGCACGCGCCCTGGGCGGCGACATAGGCTGTTGGCGCCTGGCCCTCGGCCATCAGCCACTGGGCCAGGCTGGCGTTCAGGCTGCCGGTGACCGGGTCCTCTTTGACGCCCAGGTGCGGTGCGAAACCGCGCACCTCGAAATCCGGTGTGCCCGCCGCCGCATGGGCATAAGGTGCCACGATGCCGATCTTGTGGCCGGTGTCGGCCAGCGCGGCGAAGTCGGGCTGCAGGCGCAGCACCGTGAGCGGGTCGGCCAGCAGCAGGCCGAGCCAGGCCGTGCCGTTGTCCAGCAGCCGCGCCGCCACGACCTGCCCGGCTGCCAGCCCCAGTGCGCCGGTGACCCTGGCCAGCAACTCGGTTGCCGGCGCGCTGTGCTGCAGCGCCGGCGCGGCGAAGGCCAGGCGACCCGGTTCCCGGCGCAGCCGCACCAGGCCCACGCCGCATTCCTGCACCACCTGCTGCGCCGAGTGCGGCCGGCCCCCCGCTTCCAGCCAGGCATGGCAGCTGCCCAGCGTGGGATGGCCGGCGAACTGCAGCTCGCCGCCTGGCGTGAAGATGCGCACCCGGTAGTCGGCCCCCGGGTCGGTGGGCGGCAGCAGGAAGGTGGTCTCCGACAGGTTGGTCCAGCGCGCGAAGGCCTGCATCTGCGCGTCGGTCAGGCCGCTGCCGTCCTGCACGACGGCGACCGGATTGCCGAGGTAGGGCTCGGCGGTGAAGACATCGACCTGGCGGAACGGGCGTTGTTGCATGCTGCCTCCGGCGCCGTGGTTCACGCCGTGACCGGCATGTTCTCGCGCACGGCTGCCGCCAGTGCCGCCACACCGCGTTCGATGTCCGGCACGCTGGGTGTCACGAAGGACAGGCGCAATGTGCGCGGGTCGGCCTGGTTGGCGTAGAAGGCCGCGCCGGGCACATAGGCCACCCCTTTGTCGACCGCCTTGGGCAACAGCCGCACCGCGTCCATGCCCCGGGGCAGGCGCGCCCACAGGAACATGCCGCCGTCCGGCTTGTTCCAGGTCAGGCGGTCGTCGACGTCTACCCCGTCACTGGGGAACTCGCGGGCCAGCGCGGCCAGCATCGCATCGCGCTGGGTCTTGTACAGCGTGCGGATGGTGGGCACATGCCGGTCCAGGAAGCCGTCCTTCATGACCTCTGCCACGATGCGCTGGTTGAAGCCCGGGCTGTGCAGGTCGGCCGCCTGCTTGGCCTGCAGCAACTTGGGGAACACGGCCTTGGGCGCGACCAGGAAACCCAGGCGCAGGCCGGGCGCGAGCACCTTGGAGAACGAGCCCAGGTAGATGCAGCCGTCCGGGTTGCGGGCGGTCAGCGGTGCGGGCGGCGGTGTGTCGAACCACAGGTCGCCATAGGGGTTGTCCTCCACCAGCGGCAGGCCGAGCTGCTCGGCGCGGGCCACCAGCGCGGCGCGCCGCGCCTCGGTCATGGTGCGGCCGGTCGGGTTCTGGAAGTTGGGCAACACATAGAGGTAGCGGCTCCCCGGGCGCCACTGGCGCTGCAGGTCGTCGACATCGACCCCGTGCTCGTCGCTGGCCACGCTGACGATCTCGGGCTCCATCGGCGCGAACGCCTGCAGCGCGCCGAGGTAGGTGGGCGTCTCGACCAGCACCCGGCTGCCTGCATCGGCCAGCACCTTGGCCACCAGGTCCAGGCCCTGTTGCGAGCCGGTGGTGATCAGCACCTGGGCCGGGTCCACATCCCAGGGCAGCCGGTCGGCGACCATCTCGACCAGGGGCCGGAAGCCCTCGCTGGCGGCGTACTGCAGCGCGGCCTGCGCGTCGTCCTGCAGCACCTTGGCGCAGGCACGGGCGAACTCGCCGACCGGGAAGGTCTTGGCCGAGGGCAGGCCGCCACCGAAGCTGATGATGCCCGGGCGTTCGGTGACCTTGAGGATCTCACGGATGACCGACGGGTTCATGCGCTCCGCGCGGCGGGCCAGCAGCCAGGGGTTGCGCGGGGTGGTGGGGTGCGTGGTGCTCATGTCTCTCCTCCGTGGGGGCCGTAGAAAACGACCCAGGTTGCAAAATCCTTGCTGGCATCGTCGAAGCGGTGGCCGGCGCCTGCCGCCACGAAAAACGCATCGCCCGCGCGGGCCGGCCACTGCTGGTCGTCGATCACCATGGTGGCGCTGCCGGCATGCACCAGGTACAGCTCGTCCTGGTCGTGCGGCAGCTGGCGGTCGCGCCCGCCGGTGTTGGTGGCCGGGCTGAACACCTTCAGCTGCATGCTGCCGTGGGCCATGACGGTGGCCGACGGTGCGCCCTCGGGGTACTGCGCGGTCGGTGCTGCCGGCAGACGGGCCAGCGCGTCGGCGATCGATGTTTTCATGGGGTACCTTTCCCGGGGTGAAGCAAGGGCGCGCGGTCTGCGGCGGGCGCCGACACCGGCATGCGCTTGCCGATGAATACCGTGGCGATCACCGCCAGCGCAAAGCCGACCGTCAGCAGATCCAGCGATTCGCCCAGCAGGGGCACCGAGAACAGCATGCTCAGGAAGGGCTGCACCAGCTGCACTTGGCTGACCCGCACCGTACCGCCCCAGGCCAGGCCCCGGTACCAGGCGAAGAAACCGATCCACATCGAGAACAGGGCCACATACGCAAACCCGCCCCAGGCGCTGGCCGCCACCGGCTGCTGCGGCCACTGCAGCAGCATCACCGGCAAGGTGACCGGCAGGCTGACCACGAGCACCCAGCAGATCACGCGTTCGGCGCCCAGCTGCGCGGTGAGCTGGCCGCCGCTGACATACCCGCAGGCGGCGCTGGCAATCGCGATCAGCAGGAACACGTCGGCCCACTGGGCGGCAGAGCCGGGCGCGCCGGAGCGCAGCACCATGAACACGGCCACCAGCGCGCTGCCGGCCACCGCGCAGACCCAGAAGCCCAGGCTGGGCCGCTGGCGCAGCCACAACGAGGCGACCACCGCCGTGACCAGCGGCAGGATGCCCGTGACCACCGACGCATGCACCGACTCGACATGGCGCAGGCCCAGCGCCAGGAACAGCGGGAAGCCCACCACCACGCAACAGGCGGTGAAGCCCAGGGCCCGCCACTGCCCGCCCCGCGGCAGCGGGCTGCGTGTCAGCAGGAGGTAGGCCACCGACAGCAGCCCGGCCACGGCGGCGCGGCCGAAGGTCACGAAGGCTGGCGACAGTGCTGGCGCATCCGCACTGCCGGTGGCCAGCTTGGTCATGGGCAGCGTGGCGGCAAAGATGAGCACGCCCAGCAGGCCGAGCCACAGGCCCTGCACTTCGCGCCGGTTCATACGCCCACCATCCAGGCCGCCGTGACCACCAGCACCCCGGCCAGCATGCGGTTGAACCACAGCAGCCGGCGGCCCTGCGCCAGGAACTGGCGCAGCAGCGAGCCGACCAGCGCGTAGGTGAAATTGCTGGTGAAGGCAAACACCACCATCACCGCGCAGACCAGGGCCAGGCGTTCGCCCGGGTTGGGCGCCGGCGCACCAGCCGCGTTCACCACCCAGCCGGCGGTGAGGGTCAGCGCCAGCATCCAGGCCTTGATGTTGAGGAACTGCATGCCCATGCCGGCCAGGAAGCTGATGTCCAGCTTTCGGGCATCGACCTGCGCCAGTTGCGCGGCGCCGCTGAGCTTCCAGGCCAGCCACAGCATGTAGGAGACGCCCAGCAGCTTGACGCCCCAGCGCAGCGCCGGCACGCCCAGGATCAGCGCACCCAGGCCCAGGCCGCAGCCCAGCATCAGCAGCACCCAGCCTGCTGGCACGGCCAGGCAGAAACGCAGCGCGCGGCGCAGGCCGTGGTTGGCGGCCAGCGCGGTGGACAGGGTGGTGTTCGGCCCCGGCGAAAAACTCATCGCGGTGCAGAACACGAACAGGGCGGTCCACTCGGTGGCGCTCATGGGGCAATGCGGGTGCTTGTCATGGTGGGGCGTTCAATGTACCCTTTGCCACCAATACACAAGCAGTACAGTTTGGCAGCGCAGTCGGTGATCTGTGTTGCCCGGCTTGCCAGTACACATTTTTCCGGAGGGATTCCCCGATGCTGATGAAGACCTCCACCCAGTCCCTGACCGAGCAGCTCGCCGGGCTGCTGGCCGAGCGGATCCGCACCCGGCTGCTGGCGCCGGGCGCCCGGCTGGCTTCGGTGCGCGAGTGCGCGCGCCTGCAGGGTGTCAGCCCGTCCACGGTGGTGGCCGCCTACGACCAGCTGCTGGCCCAGGGACTGGTCGAGGCGCGGCGCAACCGCGGGTTTTTCGTGCGGGACCGCGGTGGGCGCGGGTCCGAGCTGTCCAACCCGGCCGAACCGGTGGTGTTGACCGCCGGCGAGGTGCCCTTGCGCCGGCCGCCGGTGAATGCCGCAGCCCTGATCCGCGGCATGTTCCATTCGGTCAGCGGCAAGCCGCAGCCCGGAATGGGCGCCTTCCCGAGCGACTGGCTGGAGGCCAGCTTCATGGCGGTGGCGATCCGCAAGGTGACCAGCCACCAGGCGCTGCGAGAGTTCTCGCTGCAGTATGGCGAGCCGGCCGGGGACCCGGGTCTGCGGCGCACGCTGTCGCAGAAGCTGGCGGGCCTGCATGTGCCCGCTTCGCCCGACCAGATCATCACCACGGTGGGCGCCACCCATGCGCTGGACGTGGTCAGCCGCACGATGCTGCGCGCGGGCGACCATGTGATGGTCGAGGAGCCGGGCTGGGCGGTGGAGTTCGCGCGGCTGGACGCCCTGGGCATGCGCATCCTGCCGGTGCCGCGGACCGCCCAGGGGCCGGACCTGGACGTGATGGCGCGGTATTGCGAGCTGCATGCGCCCAAGCTGTACGTGAGCGTGAGCGTGTTGCACAACCCCACCGGCTACTGCCTCTCGCCGGGCAGCGCGCACCGCGTGCTGCAGTTGGCCAACCAGCACCGGTTCCACATCGTCGAGGACGACACCTACTGCCACATCGCGCCGGATGCCGCCACCCGCCTGTGTGCGCTCGACGGACTGCAGCGCACGATCTATGTCGGTGGTTTTGCGAAGATCCTGGCCCCCAACTGGCGCGTGGGTTACCTGGCCGCGTCCAACGACCTGGTGGAGCGGCTGCTGGACACCAAGCTGCTGTCCACCCTGACCACACCGGCCCTGCTGGAGCGTGCGCTGGCCTGGTGCATCGACCAGGGCCAGCTGCGCCGCCATGCGGAGCGCATCCGCACCCGGCTCGACCAGGCGCGCGCGCGCAGCGTGAAGCTGGCGCTGCAGGCCGGCTGCACCTTCGCGGCCGAGCCGGCCGGCCTGTTTGGCTGGGTCGATACCGGCGTGGACACCGATGCGCTGTCGCAGCGCATGCTGGACCAGGGCTACCTGCTCGCACCCGGTGCCCTGTTCCATGCACGGCGCGAGCCCAGCACCCTCATGCGCATCAATTTCGCGACCACGCAGGAGGCGCAGTTCTGGGAGGATTTTCGCGTGGCCCGGGGGGCGGGCGTTTGAAGTTCGGGTCAGACCGCGTTGCGAGTGTCGGCTAGCCCGCTCGGGCGCTTCCATACCGGCGGCACTAGTGTAGTGCTTCTGAATTAAAAGAACTATTTTCCACCTGCCACCTCCAAGAAGAATCTGGGACATTTTGGAGGCAGCGATGCGAAAGGCGACGGCG